>Ga0307510_10001105_pt1 | contig 28819 bp, 23 predicted proteins | sample 12_EM_MG_FD_207224 | JGI IMG/M metagenome (GOLD analysis project Ga0307510, IMG submission 207224) | Populus trichocarpa ectomycorrhiza microbial communities from riparian zone in the Pacific Northwest, United States - 12_EM | ecosystem: Host-associated > Plants > Roots > Unclassified | place... | reverse complement strand
TATGTAATCGAACCTAGAATTTTGACACAAACCCCCATCCTCAATGACATGAGTTGGGCACAACTGGCTGAGTCATGCAATAGACGTTACTTTATCTAAAAACAAGGTTGGCTCATCAACCCAAGGAGTAATGTGACCTGGCACAACTAGTCTCAAGCTATGGAGGGCAAGTTGTGGTTCTCCGAAAGGACAAATGGATACCCCTTTGCCAAAAAGAGTGAGAGAGAGTTGTCACTTTATCCAACGAAGACATGACAAAAGCTACAAATGGTTGATACTGAAGGTTAATCCAAATTCTAATGGTCAAATGTTTGTCAACCCAAAGGTCTAATACAAATGGTTGGCATAGTTCCGAGCTCTGGTAACAGACTTTGCTAAGCTCAACTACATGATGTCCTTGGATAAAAAAGAATGATATAATTGCATAGAACGTTCATAACGAAATTCCAAATTGAACAAATATCCCACTATACCTTTTCAAAACTAAGCAAACATGATGCTGCAACCATAGGTCAGTTGAGGGCATCCGATTCGGCATTTCTATTGAACGACCATTATGATTATTATTCACTGCTGATTAAAATCACAAATTATAATGCTGGAACTGTTCTTTCACACAACAACTATGTGAACTTTTCTATCACAATCCCTGCTTCAAGAACCAACCACCCAGGCCAAATTCTTCTGTACCAGTTCAGGCTTCGAGTCCAGTAGTTACAGTAACAATGTGGGCATTGACCATTGAGGATTTACTGATTCAGGATAAGACAAGCAAATAAGGGAGGAGGGGAGAGAAGAAAGGTAAAAGAAAAGAGGAGAAGAAAGTGACTGCTCTTATGCTTTCACCAAATTCTAATAAACCCTAAAATCGCATTAGGAATACATTTTTGAAAAGGAAAACCAAAGGAAATTGCACCAAATAGGAAACATAAAATATTCCAAGTAAAAAAACTACAAGTAAATAGGAAATGCAGCTAAAAAATTCTAAATTCTCTAATAAAACCAATTAGTTAAACGGCCAAATAATAAATCCAGCAGTCTTTATTCCCTCCCTGTCTATTACAATATACTAAAAATGGAAGCAAAAGCAGAAAGACCTTAAAAACTTGGAAGAAGTTCACCTTAGTAAGACCCAGATTTGCTTCTTTCTTCTTTTTTCCTTTGCCTTACTGCTCTGATTACCTTCCAAATCTTTGAACTTCTCGCTGCTGCTGCTGCTGCCGCCGCCCTCATGCATGTAGTACAAATGGCTCATAATCTCTCTGTTCAAAGTCGCACAAAAATAAACCCTTCCCTTTCAGTTCCCTGACTGAAACCTAAGACTTAGCCAGCCCCTCAACCACAAAATTATACTACTACTACCCAGAGGTTCCAAAAGTAGGGAAGATTGATGATGACGCGGCAAAATCTTGGTGGGGTTTGCTTCCTCAGTTCAAAAGATATCTGGGCCGTTCATATACAGTTAAATTTTTTTATCCATATATATATATATATATATGATATATAAACCCCACTAAAAGTAGAACTGCCCAACCCAAACACATTTCCCGCCATGTTGACTCTCTCTCCTAAAGCCCCATTTCTCTACAAACCCCAAAACCCTAACCCTAACCCTAAAATTCAACATTATAAACCACAAATTAACGGGATTTACTGCAAATCCGAGCTCCAAAGCGAAAGGGGTCTCGAATTTGAGACCGGAGAGACCTTCTTTCGCCATGAAAGTGCTAAAGGCCGAGACTTGGGGGTATTAGCAGCATCCCTGTACAATCAATCCAAAGGGAAATTACGGGTGCTTGACGCATTGTGTGGGTGTGGAATCCGGTCCTTGCGCTACTTAATGGAAGCGAAAGCGGATTTTGTACTGGCAAATGATGCTAATGATGAGCACAGGAGGGTTATTTTAGAGAATTTGAAGAGAGTAGACAGAGGTTTTGGGGATGAGAGAAAATGGGTTGTTACACATTTAGATGCTAATAGAGTGTTGAGTGAGTGTTACTTGCAAAAGGATTTTTTTGATTTGATTGATATTGATTCGTTTGGGAGTGATATTTCCTTGTTTTTGAGGTCTGCAATGAACACATTAAGTTTTGATGGATTGCTTTATGTTACTTCTACTGATGGCCACTCTTCAGGCGGTCACCATCCTGACCAGTGAGTATTTGAACTGCATTTCAAGCAATTTTGTTACTTCTTTTTATGACATGAACTACTTGTACAAAGTGACGTCTAGTTCTGTTGATAGACTGAATTGCATTGTTTGTTAAAACTTAAAATTAATAGCTAGTACCATGTCTTGTTGTTTGCTTGTTAAACTTGGACACTGGTATCCTTGAAAGTAGAAGATATGTAGTGAAAATTGCACTAATAGTTGATCTGGTTTCTTTCTGTGAACATTGATTGTCAAAATTTGATGCTTTATTGCTTTTGGTTGAATGAGTTTGCAACTTGTTTACTGCCTCAAGTAGAACGGTTATGATTTGTGTATTTTTATGTCTAGTTCTTTAGCTGCATATGGAGCATATGTACGTCCTATGCCATATTCGAATGAGGTTGGTTTGCGAATGCTTATAGGTGGGGCTGTGCGGGAAGCTTCTGTGCTTGGCTATTATATCACACCACTTTTTTCTTACTACTCGTATCATGGACCTGTTTTTAGGGTCATGCTAAGAGTAAATCGAGGGAAGCTACTTGAAAACAGGTGGTCTTTCTGTTAATTGCTATGTTACTGCTTTTTGAGTTCAATTCTCTACCATGCTATTGGTATTTTTAATTACAAATGACTTTACCTTTAATGACAGGCATTATGGTTTCATCACCTACTGCAACAATTGTGGAAATTCACAAGAATTTTCATGGGCTGAACTTGGTCAGATTAGTTGCTCTTGCAGTGGATCACATGTAAATTTTCACTTACAAATCTCCTCACATCATTATTTGAACTGTTTCCCTCTAACTTCTTACATTTATCTTCCTCTCTTGTGGTACAATCTCTTGCTCTGCAGTTCTCAATATGGTGCATGACATCATGAGTCTCAGAAGAGTATTTTTTCCAACTATGTATTGTTATGATACATGCTAAATCTCAGGTTTTCCCCAGGGTTCAAGGTCGCTCGTTATTTCAGGGCCCCTGTGGACAGGACCTCTTCATAGTGCTGCCTACATTAGTAAAATGATAAATTTGGCTGAGGAATGGGGATGGATAGGAAATGGTGCAGAAACTGATCTGGAAAAACTTCTGAAACAGATGTTGGATGAAAGTGATCCCAGATTAAAATCTGGATACATCAAGATGGATGAGGTCTTTTTTGCAAATGTCTTCTTCTACTTTGGCCTCTTTATCTCATTGTGCTAGGATACGTGGCAATATACAAATTGTAATGAAGATTTGTCATCTATTTTATTGTTTCAGGTGGCAAGCCGGGCCAAAATCAATTCTCCTCCACTAAGGACCATGATGAGTGCAATGCAAAAGGTATACTTCTCTTCCTTGGGGACACTTTATCGTGATCGACCAAGGGCTAGGAGCCATGATGGGACAATACAGCGTTCATTTAACTTGCTTTATCTCTTTTAGAGATTCGAAACATGGAACAGCTGTTAGGGATAGAATTCAAAACGATATAAGCATGTATTGTCTTGTAATTCTGTAGTTTCCCTGAGTAGGTAAAAGCTGCTTTATATTTTTATTCTAATTAGGTGTCCAGGTATGGGGGATTCAACTTCCCTGGGGTTGTGATAGCTCTATTGGATCTCCAATTGACATTAATAATACTCACAGCCTGTAGGGTTTTGGTTGTTTCAGGAGGGATATGCTACAAGCAGGTCGCACATTGCTTCAAATGCAATCAAGACAGATTGTCCCATGTCAGTATGCATCAGGATTTCTAAGGAACTACAGGGTGTTGATAGTTTTTCTGTATAATTTTGGAGCAAACATACTTGCTGTAGGAGCTGAACATTAATCATTCATTATGAGAAGGTAAGGTGGATTCTTATACAGGCTGAACCCAATAACTGCTACAGCCACTGCTAATACATTGTATGCATGTGTGTGAGGAATGAAGAAATTGGTTAACATTGAAGATTGAAAAGTGTTACTTGTGAGAGAGCATTCGAGTTACCTCTACAATATGCGAGGTTGTAAATGAATCGAATCAATGGTGACCGGCTCTGAGTCTGACACAATGCCAAACGATAGATTACCATGGATACCAAAACCAATATGTATTACTGGTCTCGGAAGATAAGGTCCCGGCAAAAAGAAAGAAACGATAGATTTTAAGTTGAAGGAAGGTGAAAATGTATCGCCATGGACAGATTAACCATCCTAAGAATTTCGTGCTCCTTTTGTAAAATCAACCCAGAAAATATTATTGAAGCCTCATCAACTTTAGCCAGTGTTTAGTTCAGTAAGATTGCTAAGCAAGGTCGAGTTCAAGCTATGCCTTCATCGTCTAAAAGACTATGAGATTATTTGGAAATGCAGTCCAATCAATGTTTTAAAAAAATTTAATATTTAAAAAAAAATTAATATTTTTAGTGTTTTTTTATCATCAAAAATAATTTGTAAAAAATAAATATATATATTATTTTAATATATTTCTGAGTAAAAAATATTTTAAAAAATATTTATAATTATATTTTTAAATATATTCAAAAGCAGTTTTTATTTTGTTTATACATTGTATATCTTTTAAATAAACATACTCTATCAAAATTACTTACAATCAAATGAAAGTTATTAAAGGATCTAGTGAGTGAGTGAGAGAGGGACTTTACATTTTATTATCGAAACCAAAATATATAAAAAGGTTTTCAAATGAGAAGAGAAAGAGATGGAACTAAATATTTTAAATATAATATTATAGACATATAACTTTATTAAATATTTTTTAAGTAAAATCTATTAGTATTTTTTTTTATTTTTAAAACCTCAATAATTTTTTTTATAGTGAAAAGGCCAAATTAGTTAGTATATCTTAACTAATATGTGAGGCATTGCTTAAATCATGTGAAGTGGTTACCTTTTCTATTTTATTTTTTTGTGGTGCTTATTTTTTACAAAATAAAACCATTACAAATTTATATAAAATAAAAACATATAATATTTAGATTTAATTACTTTTATACCAAAATAGTAATAAAAACAAACACAAATAATACAATTAATTACCTGTATTTTTTTGTGTTGTAATCATTTTCATGTGGGAGATGCATTCATTTTATTTTTATTTTTGTTCACTCTTTGTTCTCTTCCCTCTCCTTTGGTTTAAATTGGCTTAAAATGATTTTGTTTAATTGGTTTATTTTCAAAATATATTTCTTTCATAAAAAAGTCACAAGGGTCAACTCTCATTGTATGATTATGAATAATGCAAGCATAACATTCACTTGTATTTCATAAAATTTAAAAGGTTTTTAATCAATTGCTCTAAAATGATTCTTAAAAATACCAAACTCTCACTCAATAGTGTTTCTCAATAAAGAATACCAAAGATTAAATAGCTTCTTTTCATTTTTACTGAATAATTCATAAACTCATTCAAGTGATATCGAACCCCATGAAAAGGAGAAATGATTTATTTTTTAATGTTGTAACCGACATCACCAAGATAATATTTACCTACAAATAAAAATAAATTATATTATTAAGTTTATCTAATTTAGACATTTTAGATGATTATTGCATATAATAAATATTTTATTTTATACTTTCTGAAATTTTTAAACCACTATATCTTAATAGTGCATGACCTAAAACATGTGAATCGTGTGCACTTCTTTCTCATCTAGCTAAAACATATGTAAATTTCAAATTAAAAGTTATAGCAGCTAAAACATTTTATGTTATTCTTTCTTTTCAACCTCAAAACTTTCCTTGAAGGAACACGAATACCATCAATTGCTCCCACACAATCTTATATAAATATGAAATAATAATGATAAACTTTTTCTTCTTGATGTAATTAATTAATGTATAAAAATATTAGTATTGTTCTCTTTCCTTAAAATAAATATAAAATCTTTGATTATTCATTATCTCTATAGGAACCAAATCACCTAGGTCTTTAATAAGAAGTTTTTACAACTTAAGAATTGTTTTTAATACAATTATATAGTAATGATGGATAGCTTCAACAGACAGACTAATAATACATACCACTAATAAAATAAAATCTAAGATTTCAGCCTATAATTTATAATAATATAATCCACTTATTTTTACTCCTTAAAAGACACATATCGAGCTAATTGTAATAGTTTATGACACGTGAGAAGTTCATGCAAATGAAAAAAATCATATGAATTTGTTCACACAATAACATCTGTTATGATTCCAACAATGTTAAGGGCATAAGGTCTTTCTCGAATTTTAGGGTTCATGCCGGCCATCTCAGCAATACCTCTGGCATGGTCACTAATGGGACTGTATCCATTGATTGTCAACCTAGTGGCAATGGTGCTCAATATTTCGATGGCAGCTACAACAATACCATACTTAGTTACCAAAGAGAACCTAGCAAAAATGTTGATCGCCAGAGCAAGGATAGGAATAATGACAGATTTGTATCCCATCGCAAGCCTAAAAACAGCATTAGTGGCAGCTCCAGTTGGGCAGGAATCAAAATCTTCTTGAATGGGGCTGTACACATTGCTGGTATAATACTCTACTACCAATCCCATAATAAGTCCAGCCCAGAGACCAACAACAACACACAAAAAGAGTTGCCAATTCTCGACAACTTCCTGGGTTCTGAAGTTGAAGATGGTAAAGGAAGATGGGGGAGCCATCCGACTATCAATGGCAATTCCAACAATCATCAAAACAGTGGAGATGATGAGTTGATTCTTTAGTGGTAGCTCAATTTCAATCACAGCTTTAATTTTGAAGAAATCAGTTGCAGATAAGGTGATTATCAAATAAGCAGTGGTATCTACAAAACTGACTAGGAGGATATGACCTGGAGTTAATTCATAATTGATTCCAAAAGAGGAGATGGAAGCAACAACTAAAGCAGCACAAGAGGACTCGGAGTTGAAAAGATTAGATAAAATGTCAGCTATATCACCAACATTATCAACAATCACATCAGAATTTCTTGGTTCATCCTCATGAATGTTCCTTTCAATCTCTTCAACCAGACTGGCAACAACATCAACAACTTTGGTGCAGGTATTTCCTCCAATTCTGCCATAAGGAGCCATGGAAGATCCTCCAAGTCCATAACCAGTTATAACCTCAAAAAGCTCCTCCCAATCATCCCCATAGTAAAGCTTGAAGACATTGATGGCAATGAAAAACTCCAATGAAACATTTGCAGCAAGGAGAAAAAACCCATGACAGCCCTAGATTTAAATGTAGTGATGGAAACTTTTCCAACTCATTTTCTCGCCTCTAATGTGGCTCTTGCATTAGCTGAGGTTGTTGATTCCTCTGTCTCAATTTTCACATCTTCTCTCGGCTTAAACTCTAGCACAATCACCTTCTTTACAACCTCGGTCAAAGCCTTAGGACGTTTCACCCACTCAGGAACTGAGATTTCAAAAGTCTTCACTCGTAATATTGATCCTGCCACGACAAAATAGAGGTGACTTGGATCTTCAGGGAAAGTGAAGATCAATTACTGCACCCGATCAACAGAATAATCTTCAAACCTTAAGCGTTCCCAAGTGATGCAATCTTGGAATGTCATGTATTTTCCCTTCCCAAGGCACTCAAGAACACGTTCCAAGGTGTCCTTTGACTGAGCATCACCAGCTCTGATCATAGCATTAATAAAATCTCTGGATTTGAAAGATAGGCATTAACTTCTGTTGAAGTTTTTTCAACCAATCCCTCGAACTCAAATTGAGCCCATGTCAGGCAATGATCAATGTTATGTGGGAACGAATGCACAATCCATAAAGGTGCTTGTTTCTCTAGTGGGTCCCTTGAAGCGCTATAATTTTTAGTCAGGTGAGAAATGATCGTCTGAGAGTTGCATTTGGCACTGGTTCCTGGCTTGAAAAGAGACTTTTGGAAGTATAAGCGCCTCTGGTCAACATGAAGTCTTGCATTGACGTTTTCTAAAGCATTGACAACAGCAGTTAAGTTCTCCTATAGAGGTAGAGTAGAAGTAGTTGTGGAGGAGGCTGAGGCAGACAATGACGAGGGTGAGTTTATGCCAAATAGAGTCGTAGCGGAAGTTGAGGAATAGGAATAGGAAAAGGAAAAGGAAAAGGAGGTTGAGCCAAACAAGATTGGGGATGAAGTTGTTCCAGAGAGGGATGAGCTTGTACCTGTTCCAAACAGAGGCGAAGGAGCGAATGATGATGATGTAGTTGTGCCAAACAAGATGGAACTTATGTTTGATGTAGAAGAAGAGCCAAGAGTGGAATTGCTAGAAGAAAAAACTGTATTCCCAGTCAAAGTAAAAAGAGTTGAAGCAGGTGAACAAGATTACATCGGCATGGTCTGTGTTGCAATTCCCAAAGCAATTCCAGTAGCAAGAACCTGAGCACTTCCAGCACTATTCGAATAAATGGTGCCTTTAACAACCCCAGCAACCTTGTAAGGGTAAAGATTTTCTTCCGACTTTTGCAACATAGATTTGGTTTGATCTATCATTCCATCTCTTATACCACTTGTTGCATGTTGAACTGAAAAAGAATCCTGCATTTGGGTGACTTTCAATGGCTTGTATTGATTAGTATCCATAGAAGAAAAGGAAGCAATAGAGACAGAGAGAGAGAGAGAGAGGTTGAGTTGGAGAGAAGGAAATAAATTCTATTATTTCATGTCTACATGATTTTCCAAAGTTTATTACAGAGCTATATATAAGGAAATTCCTTGTCTAAAAAACCTCCCTAGCTTAAGAGGATGCATAAATGGTTCTTTAGTCATCCCTTTCTCTGAAATAAAGATGGGTAACAATAGGCATGCAAGATCACCAATATACATGATGAACCGGGCACAAATTCAGGATATTTAAAGTTTGAACCTTCAAATGTCTGATCAGGTACGCATAAAAATCAACTTCCGCCATCACATCCCAATCCCAATCCCAATCCCAATCTACTTGGGGCGAAATATCATGAACTTCGTTTTTTTCCTCCCCAACAAATCTAGCTAAATTGAAACGTGGCGAGAACACTGGCTGAATTTGACTTAATTCCATGTATTACCAATATAATTGCTGTAGAAACACACAATGATAGGATATAAATAAAAATGACATTAAACTGAGAGCCATGATATTCCTGAAGGATCCTCATCAGTCAAAACTTTCGACAACCTAAAATAATTCATGAGTCTTAACAGTAAATATATATATAAAAAAAAATCATCAAGTTCAAATAGCTTCAAGAAGCAAAACAGCCAACAAAAGAGTTTGGTTTGATTTGATTCTCTAGACACGAGCAGGAGCTGCCCCAGTAGGCCGAGGTGCTTGGCCAGGTTGACCAGGCTGACCAGGCTTCGGCATGTCATCCTGAAACGTGGAAGACAAGAATGCCAATGAGTTAAACTTCAAGCAGACAGAAATTATGACTAGAAAGTAGCCATAGGATAATTATTCACAAGACCAACTCAGACCAAATGACTTCGAAAATTCATTTCCAGAAATTACAACTCCAAAAAACAAAAAGACTTGAATGCACAAGCAAGGTTCATTATCTTAAAAATGAAAAGAATTTGCAAATACATTAACATAGAACATGGGGTCATCTATACAATGGCATATCCAATTCCTAGTTATAAACTATCTATCAATACAGATGCACATGAAAAACAGAACAATGGCATCGGAAACACCCAAGTTCAACAAGGACAGACAATAATTATATCAAAATGTGTAAACAAGCATTTTCACCAGTGTAATAAATAAAACACGACATTATCAAGCATCAATAAGAGCTAAAACATCAAAAATCTAACATTAAATCCAACAAAATAACGCAAGTAATTGAATACTGTATAATAAACAGAATCATGATTAATTACACATTGAAAGCAAGAAATAAAAGATGAGGTGGAAAAAAAGTACCCTGCGTCTAATGAAACGCTGTGGAGGCTCCCTCTTCCTGCGCTCAGAGCTAGAGCGAACCCTCACAACACGGGAGTGAATAGCACAAGAGACACAGTACTGCATCTTGACATAAAGTTTAGGCAAGACATATCCTGATAACACAACAAAGAAACATTGAAAAACACAAATCAATCACCAAATTGAGCATAATTAAACTGCTTTAGTGAGTCAATTACCATCATAAACACAGGACTCTTGAACATCCCTAACAGCAGCTTGCTCCACTATGTTCCTCACTAGAAACCTCTTAATTGCCTTGTCCTTTAATTATTCATCAAAATTAAAATTAAAAAAACAAACAAATCAAAATCAAAGATCTTTCCAAAAAATACAATGATTTAGAGAGCGAAAAGTAAGAAAGTGTGAGTACCTTGGGACAGCATTTTCCGCAGTTGGAGCAGCGTATGAACTTAACATGTCCACGGCCGTGCTTGTTGCGTCCTCCATTCCTACGCTTGAATGTCTGCACAGTTCACAAAAAAAAACAAACAGATCTTCAAAGCAAGAAAACGGATGGAGTGTCTTATAAGATAGATGAGATCTGACGGACTCACCATGGCTACTGACGGTGGTTAGTGAAGAAGGCAGCTTAGGTATCTGGCTCTTCAGCACGGCTGCTAGGGTTTTTTTCTAAGTGGTAAGAGATGAAACAGTTTGCAAAATTAGACCATTTATAGTGAGTTTCTGTGTGGCGCTACCTAGCATTCTAGGAATTATTGTTTTTATTACTATGCCCTCGCTCTTCAATGACCGGGCCGGCTTTAATTTGGGCCGAAAGGCTTTTAAGTTTTTTTTTAAAAAAAAAAAATCTCTTTCAAAATATAATAGTAGTATACAAATTTTCTAAAAATTTATTAAAATTACAATTATAACAATAATATTATAGTTATTATAATTATAATTATTATACACTTTAAAAGAATATAATTTTTAATCATTTATAACAATTATTTTGTAGTTAAGTCGTTTAAGATGCACTTAATAGATTAGGGGTCGTGGATATGAACACTATATCTCACATCTATTTTTCTAAATTTTGATAGACAATCTATCATATGTCACAATTGTTTTTTAAAACATAAAGGGTTGACAACATATTATAAACCCTCTTAATAAAAAGAAAGAAAGTAGGGTCAGACTCGTATCCGCATGGCCTACTACTAGTTGGGTCAGGAACTTGGCATGGCCCATTGCTGAATTCTTCTCTTTTTTCTCTTTGTTTTTTTTTACACTCTAAAAAATTTACTAGATTCATTTACTTTTAAGTTTGGACATGATTCTTAAATATTATTATAAATTTTTATTTGAATTTTAATAAAAAAATTCAATTATTATGTATCTAATCTTAAAATAATAATATTAATTATAAATTTTTCATAAAAATTCAATTTAAATCGGTTTTTATTATTAAAATATTTAAATATATTTTAAACAATATTTTATCATAGTTATGATTTTTTTTAGCTTTCAATCACATAAAATATTAACATACTATTTTGATATTTTTTGTTAACTTGCTTTAATAATCATAAAATGTTTTTTTAAAAAAACAAAAATAATTATTTCAATTAAAAACCGTGTTGGCTAAGATAAATAAGAGATGCGTTAATAGAAAACTTTATCTTTATGAAAAAAATTCAAAATGGTTGTATTTTTCGGGTTTAATGATAATGCCAATAATTTCTTAAGATCTAATTTTTAAAAAAAAAATTAAAAAATTTAGGTCCCTCGAAACGTAGCACAATCATACAAACTAGTTATAAACTAAACTAAAAGATACATGCAATTCACTATTTCAATTTTTGTCTTTGATCTTTGAAAATATTACACAACATGATCATTAAATTTTATTTCTTTTTAATTTTATCATTTAAAATTATATTTACATGATTTTATATTTTAAGAGTGGTTTTGATTTGCATACTTTAAAGCATTTGATATGTCATTGAATATCCCAACATCAAATTAAATATTGATATTACAAAATAGAATTCTAGGTTATAACTACAAAAACTAAAACAATAAGGATCAAAATTAAAATACAAAAAAATAATATTTTTGTTTTTAAAGTTCAAAGGGCATATAAAACTTTAGTTTGGTCCCTGAAGTTTTTATTTTTGCATATTTGATCCTTTTTTTTAGGTTTTTACATTTCGATCCTCAACTTAATTTTTATTATATTTTAGTCTCTAGATGTTAAAAGAGAAAAGAGAAAGTTACTTAAAAAGAGAGAAGAGATAGATATAAACCTCCATTTAAAATTCTTCTAAGTTAGTAAATATGCTAAGATTAATTAGAAAAAAAATAATAAATAAATAAATAAAAGAAGTGTATATTATATATGAGGGTGAAATTGAATAGAAAAAAAAGTTAAGACACATTATATTAAAAGAAAGAACGAATGTGGAGTTTAATGTGTAATTAAAAGAATTATGGGTTAAGAGTGAAATTAAGTAAAATTGGTGAATTATAAAAGGAATGAATAGTGTTTTTGTATAGGTGAGCAAGGAGAGGAGAAGGGGAAGTTGTGAGGAAACCCTTGAAAATTATCTTAAAAAACCCTAGACGAAGTGATCAAAAGGTGGTAGATAGAGATTAGAACAAGAAAATTAAAAAGAATCCAAGGGATTTCTATCCTCAAAGTCATGACAAGAAAAGAAAAAAAAAAGAGAGAGAAGTGTGTTGGGGTGTTTTTCAAAGCTTCAAACCTTTTATTTTCTTTGTATTAGAAGGTAAAGAATACATCCAAACTAGTTAATTGATGTGTCTTGATGTATTTTGAAGAATTGAAAGTGTATAGGTTTGAGATTGTTGAGATGATGGATGAATGATGATAAGGCAACCAAATAATGGATGGGTAATGATTCAATTGAATAAATTGAATGGGAATATAAGTTTTGCCATATTTAGGGTTCTAATTGATTATGAGTAAGAATAGTGTTTGGAAGAATTGATGAAATTGTTAATTGTGTTGTCTAGAATTGTATTATTTAGTATGAATGATGTGTAAATAATGTTTGATTTGAAAGATTGAAAAAGAAAGATTCACTCTTCCTCGTACTAGGTATTTTGGCAAAAAAACAAAACATAAGGAAAATATTCTTGATTTAATTGATGAAATAATTTATGCTAGAATTTGTTAATGAATCTATTAAGATGGGCGAGATTGAAAATTTGATGACTGGAAAAGAAAAAATCCAATTTACCACCTCGAAGTGGTTTAACCAAATTGAATCTTTTAAAGGAGATTAATTCATTGCTTAAATCTAATGAAAAATTAATAATTGAAGTGTTAGATGAAGGCATTATCTGACGGTTTGGTATAATGTGTGTGAATTGGGAAGAAATCCACTTAACTTTTTTTGTGTATACAAAAAAAAAAAAAAAAAAATTATTTAATTGGTTAAGTTTACAATGGACAATTGTTGGGATGTGTTATATGAAATAAATAAAATATTGTTCATGATGTAAATTGAGTTTTGATAAAATATGGTGATTGTGAATTGTAACGATATGATTTGAAAAGTAATAGGATGTACATACTAATACGAGTGAAGTCATGGATGAAATAATTTATGCTAGAATTTGTTAATGAATGTATTAAGATGGGCGAGATTGAAAATTTGATGACTGGAAAAGGAAAAATCCAATTCACCTCCTCGAGTGGTTTAACCAAATTGGATCTTTTGAAGGAGATTAATTCGTTGCTTGAATCTAATGGCAAATTAATAATTGAAGTGTTAGATAAAGGAATTAACTGACGGTTTGGTATAATGTGTGTGAATTGGGAAGAAATCCACTTAACTCTTTTTGTGTATACAAAAAAAAAAAAGAAATTTATTTAATTGGTTAAGTTTACAATGGACAATTGTTGGGATGTTGATGCAATCATATTATTCGATAGTTTTACCCATATTTACCTAGTGTTTTGCCTATGTTTTATTTATAAAATGCCTTAATATTATTTGTTTTATGTTTTAAATGCACTTTTGGATGTAAGATTCAAAAAGAAGTAAATTGGAGATAATTGACAGAACTTTCGATCGATGTTTTGTGTAAAGCTTGAGCTTTAAAGGTCGAAATGAAGTGATTTTAGTGGAATTAGAAAGATAACATCCATACCTTTATACATACATGGAAAGAAAAATAAAACGAGAAAGAGCATGGATATCACAGCCTTCAAAGATAAATTTTGCATTCTACTAGTGTTGACCTTCAGTCATTCCGACTTGAATATCTTGAGTTAGAGAAGTTCATTTGATGCAAAGTTAATTTTGTTGGATTCATAACTCGAAAACCTATCATCTTACCAAATTTCAGTAGAAAAAGAGCTCATATGAGAGATAAATGATTTTTCTAAGATGACACATGAATTCTGCTAGTAGACAAGTTTTGTGAAGAAACAAGTTCAAAATACTTCTCAAAGCATCCAAACTGACATCTTAAGTTCATTATTTTAAGTAAGATTAACTTTCAATTTTAGTCTTTAATATTTACATGTGCATCTATTTTTCACTTTTAAGTTTTAATAAGGAAGATCAACTTTCAATTTAGTCTTTTAATTAACATTAACAACTTTTTTATATATAATTTATCAGTTTATGTATTTTTTTAGTTTATTTTATTAAGTGAAAGCATTATATTTCCATTCTCAATTAAAATATCTCATGATATAAAAAAAGCATCCATAAAGTCAACATTTTCTTCTCTCGTGATAGAAATTAACTTAAAATCTTATATGTAGTGTAATTTTAGCACATTAGCTAGTAATCCCTTAAAATATTATAACAAAAGCTAAATGGTGTGTGGAAATCACTATAGATCAAGAGACCTATTATTGTAGATTGTAATGATAGTTTCACTTTCAATTTCTCATCTTTTCGCGAGACATTTCTTTGGCTTTTTTTTTTTCATAGTGAATGGGTGGCGCTCGTGCCATTAAAGAGGCATGTGTGACGCTTTTTGATGGCCAAATCTAGCCATCAGCCGTCTCACTGGATGCGCAACCGTGCCCTCTTTCACATGGTGTTATGCGTGTAAATAGATAATGGTTGGATTGCTGCCAATGATTGATTGTTTACATTTTTTCTTTCTTTTCTCTCTCATGACAACTAAAGTACACAATTGTCCTCTTTGTTTGTTGTTTATCAAATCAGACATGTTTGTCATACCCACACGCCTTGGGTCTGGCAAACCAAACACCTTGGGTCTGGCAAACCATACACCTTGGGTCTGGCATGGTTTGCCAGACCCAAGACGCTTGCGTGTTACTTGGGTCTAAACCCAAGCGCTAGGCCTAACAACTATGCCAGACCCGCCACTACCAGAAATTCACTTAATACCAACAACATTACCGACAGAATAATTCTGTTTGTAATTTGAGGTAATAATTACTGACGGAATTTTTTTCATCCGTCATTTCGCCGGTATATACTGACAGACACATTCGGTCAGTATTTACTGACGGAATGACGGATGAAATATTCAGAATTAAAAAAAAAGGCGGTTCGCTGACGTGGAGGTTTTTGCAGGTGATTTTACCGACGGAATCACCGAGGGATTCAAAACAGCAGCTCCGTACGGTGACGTGACCGATTCACCGTTTGAAATGCCGACAGAATCACCGAGGGATTCAAATCGAAATCTCTGTACAGTGACGTGCCCTGTTTACCGTCAGAATAGCCGACGGACTCACAAACGAAATAATTCCGTCGGTGAATCCGTCGGTAAAAATTAATATATGCCCATTCTGCCGACCCTCTCTTCCCCTATTTCTCCTTCTTCTTCCCTATCCCAACTCTCCCATACTGCAAACAACTAGCCCCCAAAAAAAAATCTCCCTCTTCTCAGCACAACAAGTCATATTTCTTGAAGTTTTGTGGTCACATCATTCGTGCTCTGATTTACCGATGAATTTTATCAGTTTTTGTAAGTAATTCTATCTTTTTAAATTTTAACATTTAAATGTCAATTTTTTTTTTAGTATATGTATTTTGTTAGTATATGTACATGTTTTATTATTATTTCTCAAACAAACTTGTAGTATATGAATGTATAATTTTATACTTGTTATGGTTTGTTTTAGATTTTGTAAAATTGTATTTGTTTGTAAATTGTTGAAAATTTATTGAATTATCGAATTACATGTGTTGTTTTGAAATAATTAATAGCTTGGTTAACGGGTCCGTTTTAATTTTTATCAATGGTATTGCGGAGTTGTAATTTTTGTAAATTTATATGTATTAATTTGTATGGACATTGATAATTGATAATGAATATTTAATATTTATGAGAAGTTGTAATTGGTTTGTTGGATAATCTCGAGGTAAACCAATATTTTTGCAAATTTATTTACCTAACATAGTTAATTAATACATGTTGTCATCATAATTTTATAAAGGTTCGATAGAAGTCATGGATGATTGTTCATGGATGTATCGAGATTCACCCCAAGGATTGCGGAGGATAGATTATTGTAACAGGGTTCAGGGTTTTATTAATTTCACAATATATATTCCCAGAAATTTTACTGGAGGTGGTATTAGGTGTCCATGCAGGAAGTGTCAAAATAAAAAAGTATCTACATCCAGATGTTGTAACGATGCATCTTCTACACAAAGGGTTTATGGAGAATTACCAGTGTTAGTATGTATACGGAGAAGTATTTGTTAGTAAGAAGAGAATGGGAGAAAAGGTGGTTGGGTCAACTTCTAGTGCTAGCAACGTGCATGAAGCGGTAAATGACAACACTAATCCTTACAAGAATATGGTTATGGATGCAATGAGAATGAATCAAGGTAATGTCAGTCAATGTCCAATTATAGAAGAAGAACCTAATACAGATGCATCTAGGTTTTTTGATTTGTTGAAAGATTATGATGAACCATTTATGAGATGGCTGCACGAACCACAATAAATTATCGGCCGTAGCACAGGTGTTCACCATCAAGTCAGATCACGGGTTGAGTGAGGCCGGGTATGACAAAATTATTGAATGGGCGAGAAGCATTTTACCTGAAAGGAACAGGCTGAAAGAGAACTTCTATGCTGCGAAGTCCATGATGACACCCCTCAGTTTAAGATACTAGAAAATTGACATGTGCCCTAACTTATGCATGTTATACTACCTTGAAAATGCTAAGATGACCGAGTGCATGACATGCGGGCATTCCCGTTACAAACCCAGAACTGGCAGGGAAAAAACTCTAGTGGCATATAAAAAACTTAGATACTTTCCAATCACACCTAGACTGCAGAGGTTATTCATGTCACCAAGGACTACTGAGCAGATGACATGGCACCAATCACATGATGCGGTTGATGGAGTGATGGTGTATCCTTCTGATGGCGAAGCGTGGAAACACTTTAACAGTGTGCATCCTCACTTTTCAGCTAAATCAAGGAACATGCTTCTTAGGTTGTGTACAGACGGATTCAACCCATTTAGGTCATTTTCTACTCTTTATTCTTGTTGGCCGGTCATACTCGTGGTTTATAACTTGCCACCGAGAATGTGTATGAGGTCGGAGTTCATGTTTTTTATCTACTGTCATACCCGGTCTAAGCAGCCCGGGTCGGAATATAGACGTTTGTCTTCGACCATTGATTGATGAGTTGGCGCAGTTGTGGTCCTCCGGAGCTTTGATTTATGATATATCGAGGAAACAAAATTTCCTTATGACGGCGGCTTTGATGTGGATTATCAATGATTTTCCATCTTATGGAATGCTTTCTGGTTGGAGCACGCATGAGAAACTAGCATGTCCATACTGCATGAAAAACAACAAGGCATTCACGCTAACAAACGGAGGTAAAGCTTCTTTTTTTACTGTCACCATCGTTTCTTGCCACATAATCACATGTACAGAAAGAACATAAAAGATTTCTTTGTTGGCAGAGTTGAAAAGAATGTTGCATCCCCGCGTCTTTCTAGTGAAGAATTGCATGATGTTGTATCAGAGTACGGTGACATTGTGTTTGGTCTTCAATCAGGTAAGCAAAAGTTTTCTGGTTTTGGTTTGACCCATAATTGGGTAAAACGAAGTATCTTTTGGGAGCTTTCTTATTGGAAGACCAATCTGCTCCGCCATAACCTTGACGTCATGCACATTGAAAAGAACGTGTTTGAGAATATTTTCAACATCATCATGGATGTGAAGGGGAAGACAAAGGACAACATCAAGGCTAGATTGGATATAGCTTTGTTTTGTAACCGTAAAAATATGAAGTTGGTTTGTGATGAGTCACGGGTCGCAAAACCAAGAGCAAGCTTCGTGTTAGAGAAAAACGCACAACTACTCGTCTATAAATGGCTTAAGAGTCTGCGTTTTCCGGATGGACATGCCTCGAACATATCAAGGCTAGTTAATATGAAGGAATGCAGATTGTATGGAATGAAGAGTCATGACTGCCACGTGTTTATGCAAACACTCATCTCATTAGCTTTTCGTGATTTGTTGCCAAAGGGGATATGGGATGCACTCATGGAGATCAGTTATTTATTTAGAGATATATGTTTCAGCAAGTTGAATGTTGATCACATTGAGAGGCTTGAAACGAATATCATCGAGACATTATGCAAACTTAAGATGATATTCCCTCCATTATTTTTTGACTCAATGGAGCATCTCCCCATACATCTACTGTTCGAGGAAAAAGTTGAAGGACTGGTCCAGTATAGATGGATGTACCCATTCAAATGGTTAGATATTACAGTTGCAATGTAATTCATATATAAAAGTATTTTCTTTGTTTTTCTTAATTGAAAATATTTGATTAATTCAATGCATGTACTTGTTCAATCTCAAGAAAAAGGTTAAGAACAAGGCGCATGTTGAGGCTTCGATATGTGAGTCCTATATTGTTGAGGAGATCTCAATATTTATCTCGTACTATTTTGAACCTCATCTGAGAACGAGAATCAATCGCGTTCCACGATATGATGATGGCGGTGAAGTACCTTCTAGTGGGAACTTGTCAATAGTCTCCAATCCTGGATGACCCACACCTAAAAATACTATAAGAGGAAGATATTTGTCGGAAATAAAGTTCAAACAAGCACACAATTATGTTCTATTTAACTGTGATGAGCTGAGACCTTTTATTCAGTAAGTATATATATGTGTGATACTAATTAAACTTTGTCAATAATATACTATTAATTATATATTGTAATATTATACACTCATTATCACTTGTAGGCAACATCGACAATATTTGTTGTCCAATAACTCATAGCTGACCGAATCCCAGATCTTTCAATTACAAGATGAACAATTTGCCATGTGGTTCAGAACACATGTAAGTACTATCACAAACTCATTCTCACATGCAAAATTATTGTATGCATGTCATTACAAGATTCTCGTTTACTGTTTATTGATGTACATTACATACAAGGTTTATCAAATGGGAAGGAGTGCTGCTAAGTCATTGTCTTCACTAAGCCTGGGCTCTGAAAGAAAAGTTAAGTGCTACAACGGGTATTTTATCAATGGATATATGTTCCATACTGAAGAATACGGGCATGGAAGAAAGACATACAACAACGGTGTTTGTATTAAAGGATCGACTAGTAGTGAGTTAGAAGTTGACTACCATGGTAGATTAGAAGAGGTCGTCAAACTGCAATATCATAGCAAGCAGAATAGAGTGTTTTTATTCAAATGCTATTGGTATGACACGACTGACAGAGGAATCAGAGTTGATCTGCACTATGGTCTGGTCGAAATCAACTCAAAAGTTAGACTCTGCAACGTAAATGATGTCTTTGTTTTCGCAAAACAATGTCAACAAGTTTATTACATATACACCCCTTCCTTTAGAAAGGATCGATCAAGAGTGGATTGGTTGTCCGTTTTAAAAACGAAACCCAGGGGTCGTGTCGAGCTTGTTCAGGATGAGAACGAAGACACAAGTGTGCAAGATGAAGTCTTTCAAGTTAGTGAGTTGATTGAACCATATCGAGTTGCTCCTTCGATTGACTTGGAAGAAAATTTAAATTTTCGTGTTTTCGATGATAGTTTTGTTGATGTTGACGCAGAGGAGTTGAATGTTGTTTTGAGCTCTAGCGGACAAGCAAATGTCGATGAAGATGATGATATCTATATTGAAGATTGCGATGAAGGTGATGACTATTCAATTGACGACTAAGAAGAAGAAAATTCTGACTAACTATCAGAATAAAGCCCTGTGTAAAACATTTTTTCATGTAATATATATTATGGATGATATATTTTGTAACACGAAATATTTATTTTATAAGTTTATGTATTGTTTAAGCACTGTTGTTATTGTTTTGTGCGATGAACAGTTTATCATTTAAGTGTTTGCAAGAAGGTAAATAGGCAATACAAATATAATCTTTCTTGTACAATGCATTATCACCGACATCCATACCGACAGACCAAGGTCCGTCGGCATTCCATAGAGAGTTGAAAAATAATTACTGAAAATGCCACAATTACCGACGACTTTGCAGACGGACTGCCGTCCGTTGGCATTTCACAGAGAGTTGAAAAATAATTACTTCAAATGCCACAATTATCGACGACTTTGCAGACGGACTACCGTCCGTCGGCATTTCACAGAGAGTTGAAAAATAATTACTACAAATACCACCCACAATCACCGATGAATTTGCAGACGGATTCCAGTCCGTCGGTATGTTGTCGGTGGGTCAATATTACCGACAAAATCACCGACGACTTGTGTGAATTCCAAAAGGCGGTGCATTAAATACATCTCTGACCGCGTCAAGATGCCGACGGACGGCGAAAAATATGGAGGGTAATTAAAAACGATGGTGCGAAATTAAAAATTTATCGACGGATTTTCAAAACTTCACCGACAGAATAATTTAAAATAATATTTTTTTTATTGCCGTCGGTGAAGTCGTCGGTAAAACTGCGCTATAAATCCTATCGACCGCCCCTTCAGTTCATTTTTTCATCTGCTCCGTTAATCCCCTTTCATTTCTGATTTTTTCCCTCTCATTTCCCTCAATATTTTTATTTGTTTTGCTTGTTATCTCTAGTTGAATTTTCATCAAATTAAAATGTATGTGTTTCCTCTATTTCATTTTACTTTAAGGATTTTTTTTATTTGTTTTAGTTATTTTTATTTTTGTTATGTTTTTTGTTTTGGTGTATTTTTATAATGTAGATAAAGTCTTGAAATAAATACATTATTAAGGTAAGCATATTTCATTCATAAAGTCTATATATATTTTTTAATTTATGGAATAAATTTTATTGTTGTATTGCCATAATAACTGAATAATTTGTTGAATTGTAGTTGTTAATGTTGAATTTACCTTAGAATTAGTAATTGAATATGTTGGAATAATTAGTAATTTTACTCTATTATTGCATGATTTGTGTTTAATTATTTCCATTAATTTTAGTTGTTAGTCTAGAGTTTTTTTTTGAATTTTTTGAATATATTTTATTGTTTGTATTTACATAATAATTGAATAATTTGTTGAATTGTAATTGTTAATGTTGAATTTACCTTGTAATTAGTAATTGAATATATTGAAATAATTAGTAATTTTACTCTATTATTGCATGATTTGTGTTTAATTATTTCCATTGATTTTAATTGTTAGTCTAGAGTTTTTTTTGAATTTTTTGAATATATTTTATTGTTTGTATTTCCATAATAATTGAATAATTTGTTAAATTGTAATTGTTAATGTTGAATTTACCTTGTAATTAGTATGAATGTTATTTGTATAGATGTTATGTTATATACAATATTAGTATAGATAGGGTCAATTGGTTGTGGCTATTGTCAATATTTGCAGGTTTGTGGATTTGGATAGTCTCCAGTATAGGGGAGGTGCTGTCGATTTTTTTTTTTAACATTCAAATTTAATTATATAATTATTTGTATAAAATTGTGTAGATGCGTAGAACGAAATCCACAGCTCGTCGCTCACGTATGGTAGCAACTTGTTCTTCTAGCAGCGAGGATGACATATCCTTAGGTGCCTCTCAAGAAGAGGACCTGCGCCGTCAACCGATGCTGCCTCTTCCAGCGCGGTTTAACAGCGCAGAGACGGCGTGTCTTCGCAGCGGAATCAATTCACCCGTAAGTACGAGGCACAGTGGAAGGACGACATTTCAATGTAAGTTTGTTAAGGTTTTAGTTTAGTTTTTAAATTATAACATAATTTTTGAACAACTAATCAATATTTCATTAATTTAATTTATTTTCAGGTTCACAAACATTGAGGCCGCCCGAGTAATATCATCGGCGTTTAAATCGTCGATGGAGATTCTATTATTTCAATGGAGTCAGGTATCCAGACATCCTGAATGGATACCTCAAATTGATGCATGGTTTGACAGATTTGAGGTTGGTGTTAATTTCTAATTTCCAGCTTATTTCTAATAAATTATTAATATAATTGTAAATAAATTATTATTTTTATTTAAAATTAATTATTTATACACAGGAAAAATTCAACTAGGACAGTGCGCAAGACAATATTGTGAGGAGGGTATGAGAAAATCACGCGGCAACTAGGTAACATCGAAAACAATACAAGATTTTTTTAGAAAAAAATTTATGTTTCAAAATCTAATTTCTTGCTATGGAAGTAGGTTGCGTGATTTTTGGTATGAAGCACAGAGAAAGGTAAAAAAACCGAGAGAGATAAGGATCTCCAAGGCTGGAACGACGTGGCAGTTTGGAGGGATTTCAAACCGATATACATCTCGGCAGATATATGGCTGCACTATCTTGAGCACGTGACGTCTGAGCGGTTCACACGACCCTCACAGTCCGGTGCTGGCAACCGGAATCGGCAAATTCATGGCTCAGTGACAATGCACACCGGCGGCTCCGTTCCGTTTGCTGCACATGGGAAACAGATGGTAAGATTAATTTAAATAAAATATATCATTAAATTAATTTGTTGTTAATTAATTTTTTTCATTATAGGCTACGTCTCTTAGATGTGAGCCGAGCTCAATGGAGCTGTTTGTTGAGACGCACATGCAGAGTCAAGACCGCCAAAAGAGGGCGCAACAGTTCGTTGACAACCGTGCTCAACACTTTGTGGTATGTTTGTTCAACCATTTTATTTCGTAAGTTATTATTTTTATTGAATTGAATATGATGATTACTTTTTTCATTTTCAAGAGACCTATAATAGCCGGTTGAGGGAGAGATATGGGGACGATCCTTCGACCTATCCGGATTTCGATTCGAATTTGTGGATGGAGGTTGGATCGTCCGGTGGACCCGATAAAAATCGGGTGTCGGGCTCTCTAACACTATGGTCGAGAACTTGCGGGCAGCCCGTAGTGTCTCAACCGTTGGGAGCTCCCAATCAGTATCGAGCACCCAATCTGAGTTTGTGGCCTTGCAGCAACACACGACTCAGCTCACCGAAAAATACAACACCTATCAGCAGAGTATACACAACTCAAAGTGAATCATGAACAGCTTCACCAAATGGTCATGAACATGACATCACAGAGTGGTGATACATGTGCGCCTCCTTCTTTTTAGCCGTATAACAACCAGCCTCCTCCTCCTCCTCCAGCTCCACCATTATGTTAATTTGTAATGAATATTATTTAACTTTAATAGTTAATTTAATATTTTTTTTAAACACATTCAATTTGTAATGGATATTATTTAACTTTATTTTTTTGTTTTTGATGTTTAATAAAAATTTTATTTGCATAATTGGTTTTTTTACTATTAATTTATATAATTTTATATTATGTATTCTAAATAATTTTTTAAAAACATATTTAAAAATAATCACAGAGGGTTTTACCGACAGACTGTATCCGTCGGCATTTGACAGAGAGCGAGAAATGTCAATCATACCGATGAATTTACAGACGAAATTAGTCCGTCGGCATTTCACAGTAGCTGCCACAATCACCGACGAATATACAGACGGATATCTTTGATCGGCATTTCACATAATCACCGACGGAATAAGTCCGTTGGTATATTTCAAATGGGAAACGTTTTTTTTTGCGGGCAATTTCCGTTTGTAAAACCATCGAAAAATGTTTTTTTTACTGACTGATTTAACGACAAAATTAGGTATTACCGATGAAAGGAAAGCCGACGGACGTTTTCCTTTGGGGGTGTCATTGGTAAAAAATTTACCGACGAAAGCTGAATCACAGACCGACGGAATATTTCTGTCGGTAAAACTGTGAAATCTTGTAGTGCGCGCCTTGTCAGACCCAAGTACCTGGGTCAAAAAATTTAAAATTTTTCAAAAGCACAATTAGACTGCAAAAACAAACACTGCCTCATTCAAGTAAGATTTTTCATTCATATGTAGTAGAACTTAACTACAAACTCTTTTTTGTTAATGCAACTTATTTTATAAATTTATTATATTCGAAGAGGAAATAATAGAAAAAAATGTTGAGTTCTAAGTGATTTATTTCAAGTCTTCAAAAATAAACTTTACTTTTTTGTATGCATTATGGATAAAAAAATTATTTTTATGTTTCTATCCAAGTGTTGGACAATTTTTTAAAGGATTCATGCTTTTTTAAATTTGATGTTGTTGCATGATCTAATTGTCAAAGTTTATTACAAGGAGAGTTTATTCTATATTATAACTATTAGTATATATGAAAATTTAAAATATACGATCATAAGAGAACTTTTGAACTTTTGAATTGATACATTATGTTGTAGGAAAAGAAAATATTGTATATATAAAAGACTTATTGTCCTTTTGACTATCTTAATTTGTGTAATTTATAGATAATTTCTTCACTAAAATTAGAGATTAATAAAAAAAATTGAATGAATTTTAGGGATGCGTGTAATTAATGTTCCAAAATAGAAGAAAAAAATATAAAGAAGATGAAAATATATTTGGTTAAAAAGACAAAGATGAAAATACAAAATAAATATATTTTTAGAACAATTATAAGTAAATTCCTATATTTTTTAAAAAAGACGCATGGGTCTGGCATGGTTGCTAAGCCCAGACGCTTAGGTCATGCCAGGCCCAGGCGCGGGTCTGGCAAGGTTCTTAGACTTAGGCATTTAGGTCTGGCTTTTTTTTTAACAATACATCAGAAGTCCACAAGAAATTATTAGTTCAATATCCTGAGACCATTCAACATATTTGCATGAGTACCCAAAATACTTGGGTCTGACAACCATTTCAGGCCCAAACGCCTTAGATGTGGCACTCATGCCAGCAAAAACGCATTGGATCTGGCAACCATGTTTGGGTCTGACATGGTTGCTAGACCCAAGGATCTTGGGTCTGATATTAAAAAATAAGCGCATGGATCTAACATGGTTGTTAGACCTAGTCGTTTGGGTCAAAAATAAAAAAAATAACAGTGCAAAAGCGAACCTAAATCTATATTTTAAAAATTTAAGGATAAATTAACTGATTTTATTGAACAAGAGAAGAAGAGAATAAGTTATAATTAACGCTCTCAAGCTCACTTTTTACTGTCTAATCATAGTTATCAGATCCAAGACACTTAGGTCTGGCATTCAAAAATAGAAGCATGACTCTTGCATGGTTGTCAAGCCTAGACGCTTGTGTCAAAAATAAAATTTAAAAAATAATCGTGCAAAAGAAAACCTAAATCTATATTTTAAAATTTTAAGGATCAATTAACTGGTTTTATTAAACAAGAGAAGAAGGGAATACGTTATAATTAACACTCTCAAGCTCACTTTTTGTTGTTTAAGTATAGTTATCAGACCCAAGACGCTTGAGTCTGACATGGTTACGAGACCCAAGGTGCTTGGGTTTGGCAAAGAGTTGAGTGGAGGTTTAAAATTTAACCCATTTGGTTAGGTTTAATAACACTATTAAAACATTCTCCATACTCTTAATATTTTTTTTTAAAAAAAATTAATATTGACCCGTTGTAAAGCACGAGTCAATATACTAATATTACTTATATATAGTTTTTATTTGATGATGAGAGTATTCTCATATCAACTACTTGGAGGTACTTCATTTTTTCTTGGTTTAATTTTCTTATTCACTAACCTTGTTCTATTTTGTTTTTTTTTTTTGTTTTTTTAAGTTGACATGCATTGATAGTTTATATGTTATCAATATGTTGTGTTTAAAATTTTCCATGTTTTTTCACCTTCAAATTCCCTGAATATGATGTTTTAAAAGAATGTATATGTTCGATTTGTCCCTAAAATGGATTAACAAATTTATTGAGTTTATTCACTAATTCATATTATTTTTCTCCTCAATTGACATGGATCCAAGATACACAACAAATGGTTTGGATTGGTGACGGGCTTCACCTAGCACATGGCTTTGAGGCTATAAAATGATGGAAGTAGGTATTTTTACATGGCTAGTGCCGTATCTTGTTTTTGGATAGTATTAGAGAAATTAGCTTGGTGAACTCGAAGTTAAGGCCTAATTATTACTTTAATGCAGCCTTTGCTAGTAAGTTAGAGCAGTTCAGCTCAAAATAACTTTGTTTTTTTTTTTTTAATTTTTTTTATTAACGTAGGTGCTTGGATGAGTTTACGCGTATCTTGACTAATTCCACGAGTTCTGAAGTTAATGACTATATAAGTCTCTAGTGACCCTGAGGGGACTTGAACTCGTGATCATTGAAGAGCAAATCCAAGACCTAATCAGTTGAAATACCCCTCAAGATTAACTTGGTTTTTTTTTTTTTCTTTAGCTCACATCCAACAATGCAAACATGGATGGCATTACATGATTCTAACGATCAAGGAACATCAGTTTTTGTCCTAACAGATTACCAATAAAGAGGAACTTTAGGTGAAACCCTTTGGCTAATGTAGTAATCATCATATGATGTCTTGCTTAACTCTAACAACTTTATGCTTTCCAAAAGTTTAGGTTATAATGGCCTAAACTAATAAATAGGATGATCTACGGTCATCCCTAATTTAGCTTTAAATCATTTACTCAAAAAGACTTTAGATTTGACATAAAGTAAATCCATCAAATAAGTTAGACAATAAATGGTAAAGATTGGTTGTGTTTGTATTTGCCTTTTCCTTCTTATCATGCTGCTGATGGGGGCAGCTAGGTAACCATTCACTGATGGATGCCTGGAACTAGACTGAGAGCTTGCAGAGCAAGAGGGAAGAACAGAAAGCAGCTGATAAAGCTGCTGGTATTGATTTGCCTAGATGATGAATCTCTGGTACAGTGCGACTGATTTTTGTATGACTTGCCTAAGCTTAGTTATTCAATTTACCGGAAAGTACCTGTCACTTGGGCTTGATGATCTGATATATATTTCTCCTTTTGGTGGTTACAGCTAGAAAACAGAGTTTCTCCTCTGCATGCTTTTTTAAAGGACAGAGCGCATCATGATCTTATTCTAGATGTCTGTATTTTTTCCCTTTATTTTTATGCATCTATTCTTTATTTTTTATTTTGATTGATTTATTTGCTTGAAACAAAGCGCATCATTGTTAAGGAATCCCACTCATGCTGAATAAAGTCACCAGCAGATATTCTTTTACTTTCTGATAGTTAGTAGCTCTCTCTTGGTTTGGTTCATAGTTGTTCAAGGCATTGCAATCACTGCAAAGATATTCTGAAGCTCTGGAGATTATAAATCTCACCCAGAGATTGCTTATACAGTGATAGATGATATGCTTATTTTCTATTTATTTTGTTCTCCATCTTCAGGAACTGCCTTGATCAACTTGACCCTTGGATTTAGACTCCAAAAAAACCACAAGGATTAGCATTCCTCTATAATAACAGAGAACAGCCATGTTGGGTTCATTGCTGTATACAGGGGAAGGAAAACATAATAATTAGCCTTTTATTAAAACGTCTACATTGCTGCTGAGATTGGGTTGGCTTCCATTGACAACCAAATTGCAAGAGCTTTACTCATTCGATCTTGATGGTATTTCTAAGTGACCACCTACAAGCTAATGCAACAGTTGGGTTCCTGGCATCAGTTTCAATGCTGTTTGCTGGCCATTGTGTATTTGTTGCTTGTTATTTATTTCTGTCTCTCATCACAACAACTTAACTTTAGCCCCTAATTCCATTACCTCTCCTACTTGCCCACAGTTCCATTGTTCTATACATATACGATCTGCCACTATCTTCTAGATTTTGCTGGGCTCTATTACCCTTCTCAATTAGTTCTTGTTGATGTGAAAATATATATTATTTTGCTCTTGTTTACTTGTGCTTGCTGATAATGGGTGGCCTTAGAGAAGGCAACATCCAATATCTTTTATGAGTTCTATTGGTGCTCCAAACAATGACACTGAACAAGACATTTATGATATTGAGAAGTCGTGTCTAAGGAGAGCAATGTGAGCGGAGAAGGTCCATGGCACAAATTGCCTCAACAGAGGTAGAGGGCCAGGGGAACAAACAAGAACAACCACAAGAAGCAGACCAAAACCTCCATTCGTTCAAGCCATAAACTTTTAGCAAAGTTTAATGGCCATGAAGTCTTGCCAATTTCGTTGATGTTTGTCTGAGATTCAATTCAGAGGATTTGAACTAGTTGCTACACTATACTGCGGGATCAAATTCTGAATTTAATCACTGTCTTGTTCAATGATGCCTTTCTTCTTTCTTTATTTGTTGATATTCTATTAAACTAGAGTGTTTGCTTGATTTTAAAATGCATGTTTTTGCTTTTTTGTACTTGTAATAAGCATAATATTAAATTAAACCCACTGGATAGTACTGTTGTTTTTAGACTTTCTTGACCGAATTGATTGAATTTTAGGAAATATATATA
>Ga0307510_10001104_pt1 | contig 28825 bp, 23 predicted proteins | sample 12_EM_MG_FD_207224 | JGI IMG/M metagenome (GOLD analysis project Ga0307510, IMG submission 207224) | Populus trichocarpa ectomycorrhiza microbial communities from riparian zone in the Pacific Northwest, United States - 12_EM | ecosystem: Host-associated > Plants > Roots > Unclassified | place... | reverse complement strand
ATATGGAAGTCACCACAGCCGATGTCGGTGATGGAACTGATGTGGTTGGCCGTTATATATTCTGTTATGAACTGGATGTACTGGCGGCTGGATTTGTTATAAGAGCCTGAGCCAGAGAAATATATTGTATCTTTTTCAAGGTATATTGATTCTTTGCCATGGGCCCAGAGGCCATTGTCATAGATCTCGGAGAAGATCTCGCTGTGGGATTTTTGCAGGTATTTGTCGTCGGCGCTGATATGCCTGAGCTTGAAGCGTTGGTATTGTCTTCTAAGGGTATGATATAGTTTTTCCGGGAGGATTGATCTTAGGATACTCATATGAGACGTTTAATGAGGTAAACGTATGCAAAATTGGTACCACTAATTTTTTTAGAGCATTTACTCGCTTTTCAAACTCTTTACAGGATTAACAATTGCTGCTTTTACAGACTCATAACTCACCGTTATCCACGCTATCGCTAAAGCCCCTAATGCCGCCATCAGAAAAATAGCCCAACCAACATTTATACGATAAGCGAAACTGCTGAGCCACTTATTGGCGGCAAACCATGCAATGGGTACCGCAATCACAATGGCAATTAAGATAAGTTTTGTAAACCCTGTTGATAACAAATACACCACATTGAATACTGATGCTCCCAGCACTTTTCTTACGCCTATTTCTTTGGTGCGTTGCTCAGCCATAAACGCCGACAAGCCATACAAACCCATACAGGAAATAAAAATGGCTATTATCGCAAATACATTAAACAGGCTGCCCATTTGTTGTTCGCCCTTATACAAATTATTAATGTCCTGGTCAACAAAGCCGTAGGAGAAAGGGAAGGAAGGATTAAGCTGTTTGTTTATTTTCTCTAATGCCCGGATGGTGGCTTCTGTTTTTCCGGGTTGGGTACGCAATAACACCATTCCTTCATTCCATTTATTGAACGCAAGTATTATTGGCTCAATGGCTGTCTGCGCCGATTTAAAATTAAAATCTTTTACTACTCCTACAATGATCCCTTTGTCACCGTTAAACGTGAGCGATCTGCCAATTGCTGTTGTTGGGGTCATCCCCATGATCTTTGCCGCTTTTTCATTGATCACATAATTACCGGAGTCAGCAAATTCAGTAGTAGACAAAGCCCTTCCGCCCGCCATCTTCATTTGCGTGACATCGAAGAAATTATCATTCACCCATACTTTTGAAAACCAAATTTTTTTATCCGCCTCGGTACTTCCATCCCATTCCAAGCCCCAGGTGTCGCTGCCCAGATTGGATATTGGTTCGGAGATCGTCGTAAAGTTTGCGGTAAGTGGGTTTGTTTTGAGCTCCGCTTTCAATGTCCTTTGCTTGTCCCCCATTTCGCCGGTCATCGGCATATAAAGCAGGTTCGATCTATTATACCCGAGATCCCTGTTCCTGATATAATTCAACTGTTTGTATACCAGGGCTGTCCCTGCGAGCAATACTATTGAAACAACAAATTGCACTACCACTAATCCATTCCGGAAATATAGATTGCCCCCCATCATTTTCATGTTGCCCTTCAGCACTTGCACCGGCTTAAAACCGGATAGGAACAAAGCAGGATAACTGCCGGAAATAAGCCCGGTAAATAATGCGATGCCGAGCAGTAATACTATTAATTTTCCATCCAATAATTTTATAGAAAGTTCCTTGCCTGCCAGGTTATTAAAAACTGGCAGCAGCAGGTATACAATCCCAACAGCAATCATGAGTGCAATAAACGAAATAAATAATGACTCGCCGAGAAACTGACCGATAAGTTGCATGCGGCCCGCGCCTACCACCTTTCGCAGGCCCACTTCTTTTGCCCGGCGTGCAGACCTTGCTGTGGCGAGGTTCATAAAGTTGATACAGGCTACTGCCAGAATAAACAGCGCCACCACAGAAAATGTGTTTACATACTGGATATTGCCCTGACCAGGCAAATCAGAATGGTAGTCAGAGTGCAAATGAATATCAGTTAAAGCCTGCAGTCTGTTATTAGGTGGATTTTCTTTTATATGTTCTCCAACAATTTCATTTACCTGCCTGCTAAGCCCCGCTAAGGCAGCTGGCGTGGCCTTGAAATTTTTATCGAGCTGGATATAGTCATAGAAATCATAACTGGCCCAGATGTTATCCTTTAACCGCCAATCCGAATGTGCAATGGCAGACATCGGCATAATAAAATCAAATTGCAAATGAGAGTTTGCCGGAATATTTTTGAGCACGCCGGTGACCACCACAGTTTCTTTATTATCCCTTTTTAAGATCTTCCCCATCGCATCTTCATTGCCAAAATATTTTTTCGCCATATCCTCCGTAATTAAAACAGCATCAGGCCGTGACAATGCGGTTTCGGCATTTCCTTTTATTAAGGGAAATGAAAATACCTGTAACAAAGTAGAATCGGCATAGAAGACGACTTTTTCTTCAAACCGTCTTGCGCCCGTTTCAAAAACGGTTGTAGTGGGCTGGACAAATAAAAGGCGGACAAAGTTTTTTATAGCGGGGATTTTTGCTTTCAGTTCGGGGACCATGGGCCCGGAATTTCTTTCACCACCGGCACTAATGCGGTAAATGGTGGCGGCGTTCTTATGGAATTTGTCGTAACTCAGCTCATTCTGTACCCACAGCAAAATGAAAATGCTGCAGGCCATGCCAATGGCCAGCCCTGCGATGTTGATCGTAGCAAAGGCTTTGTGCCGAACTATGTTTCTAAAAGCGATCTTGAAATAGTTTCTGAACATGTTTTATTTGGTTTCCAGACTCAAGAAGGATACCCAAAGAAATGCCAGATTGTAGTTTGTTGTTAGTTATCTTTTTATAGATACTGTATTTATTTAAACTGTCCGTATATGGTACTGAGTATGTTCGCTTTTATTTGGCCGATAGTTTCCAATCGGGTCTTACAAAATGACAGGTATATCCGTAGGGGTGCTTTTGTAAATAGTCCTGGTGTTCTTCTTCGGCGTTCCAGAAGTCGGTGGCGGGCACCACTTCGGTCACTATCGGGCCGGGCCAGGTCTTCGAAGCCGTCATTTCAGCGATGAGCTGTTTTGCGGTCTCTTTTTGTTCTTCGGACAGATAGAAAATGGCTGAGCGATAGGAGGTGCCGACATCATTACCCTGTCTGTTGCGTGTGGTGGGATCATGGATCTGAAAAAAGAATTCCAGGAGCTTACGATAAGAGAGTTTCGATGGATCGAACACGACCTCGATGCCTTCGGCATGTGTCCCATGATTTCGGTAAGTCGCATTCTTTACGTCGCCGCCGGTATAGCCGACGACTGTTGAGACCACACCCGGAAGGGCGCGGATGAGTTCTTCTACGCCCCAGAAACAACCTCCTGCCAGGATTGCTTTTTCGTTTTCCATGTCTTTTCCTTTTTGTAAAGTTAGGAGTAAATAGTTATACGATTGCTCTTGTGACGAACAAACCGTTGTAGTATTTACGGTAAGCATATCCCAGAAGGAGGTTGGGGACCATTAAGAACACACCCATTAGCCAGCCGGATGGGACTAAGAGGGTATGAAACAGTAATACGTTGAGGCTGATCGGGAAAAGCACTACCGCAAAAAATGGGGCGTAGCGATTTGTCAGTAATGACAGACCACCTGCGATCTGGATGACCTTTTGTATCGGATAAAAATAGCCTGTTCCTTTCAGACCGGCGATGAATGCTCCTGCTTTGCCGGTGTGCAGCGGCTGATAGGGAATAAAATGCAGGAAGTAATCGAGGCCGAAGACCAGGTAAAGGAATCCGAGAAGAAGTCTTGAGATCAGTGCCGTCGTTTTCATGATAGTGCGCCGGGTTAATTGAGTTTGAAGACTACACCAACTTGTATATCGGTGATGTCGTGACCGGCTTCGGCGTTGAAGCCAAATGTTGGTGTGACGAAATAGGATGCTCCTACAAAGATCCCTGGCACGGCGATGACAGAATTGTGCGTAAAGTCGGGATTGTCATAGTGATAATGATGGAAGCCCAATCCGGCAGAAACACCGCCATAGGTATCCAAACCAGGCACCTGCCAGCCATAATGCCATGCTGCTCTGGCCGCAATAACAAAGGTGCGTGAGCTGTAATCGTTGTAATTGCGATAGCCGCCGTTGGAAAAGGACCCGCCGGCTTCGGCGCCGAGTGTGATGACACCTGGTCCGGCCTGCCACAGCCCCCATTCGAGGGCGGCCTTCAGACCGAAGGGGGAATTGTAATAATCTCCTTCATAGCCACTGCCGACGCCTATGCCGGCATTAAAAATAACGCTTCCTACCTGTACTGGTGTAGTTGGTCCATTGGCGGCCGGATGGTGCTGTGCGGAAGCCGAAGAAATAACGGCGATACATAAAACAGTGAAGATTGTCCTAAAGGTCATTGGTTTTGTCATTTGCTATTGGTTATAGCCGCAAATATAATAACTTACAGGGATTATAAAACTGAATCATCATGGAAAATAACACGCTTCATTATGCATCAACGCATCATCCGCATGCGGCCGGAAAATGTCCTTTTATTGCCGGGCAGTTGAAACAGAGCGCTGGCAGTGGCACAAGAAACCGTGACTGGTGGCCCAATCAGTTAAATGTAAATATACTGCGACAGAATTCCGCTTTATCGGACCCGATGGACAAGGATTTCAACTATGCAGAAGAATTTAAAAAACTCGATCTCGACGTCGTAAAAAAAGATATTATACAGGTGCTGACCACATCGCAGCCCTGGTGGCCTGCCGACTATGGGCACTATGGTCCCTTTATGATCCGGATGGCGTGGCATAGCGCGGGGACTTACCGTATCTCGGATGGCCGGGGTGGCGGAGGCATGGGCATGCAGCGTTTTGCCCCGCTGAACAGCTGGCCGGACAATGCCAATCTCGATAAGGCAAGGCGGCTGCTCTGGCCGGTAAAAAGCAAATACGGCCGTAAGCTTTCCTGGGCCGATCTGTTCATCCTGGCGGGTAACTGTGCCCTCGAGTCGATGGGTTTCAAGACCTTCGGATTTGGAGGTGGGCGGAAGGACGTTTGGGAGCCTGCTGAAGATGTATACTGGGGAGCAGAAGCAGAATGGCTGGGTAACAAACGCTATGAAGGCAACCGCGAACTGGAGAACCCGCTTGGCGCCGTGCAAATGGGGCTGATCTATGTAAATCCGGAAGGTCCGGATGGAAATCCTGATCCGCTGGCGGCGGCGAGGGATATCCGGGAGACGTTTGGGCGAATGGCGATGAACGACGAGGAGACCGTCGCGCTGATTGCCGGCGGCCATAGTTTTGGCAAGACGCATGGCGCAGCAGATGCGGGTAAATATGTTGGCAAAGAGCCTGCGGCGGCGACTATCGAAGAGCAGGGGCTTGGCTGGAACAATAGCTGGGGTGCGGGTAATGGAGTTCACACCATCACCAGTGGACTGGAAGGGGCATGGACCACCACGCCGACAAAATGGAGCAACAATTTCTTTGATAATTTATTTGGATTCCAGTGGGAGCTGACCAAGAGTCCGGCCGGGGCGTTTCAATGGAAGCCAGCCGGTGGGGCTGGTGCTGATAGCGTTCCTGATGCGCATGATCCTGAAAAGAGACATGCTCCGACGATGCTGACGACGGACCTGGCTTTGAAGGCGGACCCGGCTTATGAGGCGATCTCGCGGCGTTTTCATGAAAATCCCGATCAGTTTGCCGATGCTTTTGCACGGGCCTGGTTCAAGCTTACGCATCGCGATATGGGTCCCCGTGTCCGTTATCTCGGAGCTGAAGTGCCTGCGGAGGAACTGATCTGGCAGGATCCGGTGCCTGCGGTGACGCATGCGTTGGTTTCTCCTGAGGATGTTGTTTCGTTGAAGGAGTTGGTGTTGAAGGCGGGGCTCTCTGTTTCGCAGTTGGTATCGACAGCCTGGGCTTCAGCCTCGACTTTCCGCGGCTCTGACAAACGCGGTGGTGCGAATGGCGCGCGTATCCGGCTTGCGCCGCAAAAGGACTGGGAAGTGAATAACCCGGCGCAGTTGGCGAAGGTATTGGAGACGTTGGAAGGTGTTCGGAAGGGGTTTAACGATAAACAGTCTGGCGGTAAGGCTGTCTCGCTGGCGGATCTGATCGTTCTGGGCGGATGTGCCGGTGTAGAGCAGGCGGCAAAGAATGCGGGATACGCGGTGAAGGTCGCGTTTACGCCCGGCCGAGGCGATGCATCACAGGAGCAGACGGATGTGCAGTCGTTTGACGCTCTTGAACCGGTTGCAGACGGCTTCCGCAACTATTCACAGTCTCATTATACCGGAAAGGCGGAATCATTCCTGATCGATAAGGCGCAGCTGCTTACGCTGACTGCACCTGAGATGACCGTGCTGATAGGCGGCATGCGTGTATTGAATACCAACTTCGATCATTCGCAATATGGGGTGCTGACTCATACCCCCGAATCGCTGACCAACGACTTCTTTGTGAATTTGCTGGATATGGACATGAAATGGACCGCGACCTCGGATGCCGGGGATCTTTTTGAAGGGCGGGGCCGTGCCAGCGGCGCTATCAAATGGACGGGTACGCGTGCGGACCTTGTTTTTGGGTCTAATAGTGAGTTGAGGGCGGTGGCTGAGGTGTACGCCTGTGAAGATGCGAAGGAGAAGTTTGTGACCGATTTTGTAGCGGCGTGGGTTAAGGTGATGAACCTGGACCGGTTTGATCTGTAGAAATTTTATTTTGTTGTGTAACAATCAACAGGGCCTGTTCGTATTATGGGTAAATAATTCATTATGCGATATTTAAAAGCTGTTCTGGCTGCGGGGCTTGTTTCTCTGGGTTTTGCCGGCTATCCACAGTCAGGTCCTGTTGATCATTTCCATAAAGTCATTATAAGCCCCTATATCCAGGCGACCTTTGTCGAAGGGGATAAGGAAAGCCTCACTATAAATGGGATCATCGTAGACAGCAGCAAACTGCATGTGGAAGTAAATCATGGTACGCTGCGGCTGTATCTGGACGGGACCAAGGATATCCCGCATAATCATGATTATAATGATGACAAAGAGCATAGCCATCCCAGCTATCCCAAACATGCAGTCATTGCGACGATCACATACAGGAAGCTGGATGCACTCTCTCTGCGTGGAGAGGAAACCTATCTTTGCGAGAGTCCATTGGCGTCCAACAAATTTCACCTGTATGTGTATGGGGAATCAAGAGTTATTTTTACGGAAGTGCATTTTCAAAAGTTGTATACCAGGATCTATGGTGAAAGTTCACTGGATATCAAATCGGGCGTAGTGAGTAAACAGTATTATACCTGCTACGGGGAAGGGAAGATCAACACTACAGCCATCAGCGGGCCCCAGGCAAAGATCACCGCTTACGGAGAGGCTGAATTCAGGTTGAATGTTTCAGACAGGATCAAGATAACATCTATTGGCCAGGCGAAGCTTCGCTACATGGGTAATCCTGATATTGTGAAGGGCATCCATATCGGTGGCGTTGATGTGCAGAAGCTTGACTGATCATGATCAGGCGGATAGTCTTTGTTTCAACTGTCCCAGCTTGTGATACAACGGGGTGCGGCTATCTGCGGTCTTTGGTTGATAGGCTCCGGTAATAATGGGAATATACATGACCCTTCTCCGGCTGCTTTCTCCCTGTAAAGGGCTTTGCTGCACTCTGTGCCACAATCTGCCGTCATGTACGGTGAGGTCTCCTGCTTCAATGTTGAACCCGATCTCTTTTTTATCCGGTGTATTATCGATAAAGTATTTCTTTTTAAAAAGTAAGCGGAAGAGTCCCTGTTTATGGGTGCCGGGCAGTACGCGAAGGCCGCCATTCTCAAAAGGGCAGTCATCCAGGTGCAGACCTATGTTCAGCATGGGTTGGATGCGTTCGCCCAGGAAAAGATCTCTTGGGCTGTCGGTGTGCCAGCCGAGCTGACGGAAGCTGCTGTCGGGGGTGTTGACATAATGGTTGACTACCAGGCCATCCTTTTCATTTTCACCGATCCGGCCGGAAAAGTCGCCAAGCAAGTCGGTCAGCGAAGACAGGCGGGGGTCGCCAAGGAATTCTTTTAATACCAGGCTGTAGTGTGATGCAAAGGCAATTCGCTGGATCAGCGGACTACCGTTGACATCCTGGCCAAATTTGAGGGGGATGCCTTTTACCTTTTTTATGCCGTTCCCAAGAAGATACGATTCGACGTCGCTGACCGCCGTTAGAAGGTCTGCCAGCGTGTGTCTGTCTACAAAGTTCCTGAAATGGATGAATCCGTTCTCCTGGAAATAATGCAGCTGTTCGGGCGCCAGTGAATGGGTGAGCTGAAAATGACGCGATCTTACTTTGTTCATATCTTTCTTATTAGTCTACTAAAATAGTAGACTTAATTGAATTAAGCAAATTTTTTTATATATATCTGGAATTCGACCGGGTAAAATAATTTTAATTTGCAAAAATGGATTACGTGATGTAATTTAGTCTACTAAATTAGTGGACTAAAAGCGATCTTATGCGTTATTTGCTGGTTTTCTTTTTTCTGTTCCCGGGTATTTTGGCAAAGACGGATGCCGGCAGGTCAGGCCGCGTTGTAAGCGGGCTGGTGACGACGCAGGAAGAAAAGTCGGCGTTGCCTGGCGCACTGGTCTATGTAAAAGGCACGCAGAATGCCTCGGGTACTCAGCAGGATGGTGTGTATTATATTGAAGTGACGCCTGCCGATTCAGTCCTGGTGTTTCGTTACGATGGATACCAGACCAGGGAGGTCAGATTGACCTCCGCATGTGAATATAATGTAGTGTTATGCAAGTTATGAGAGCTAAACTGATCGTTATTGTCCTGATCTTCGCGGGCTTGTATGCGCAGGCGGGCGATGTGATCGTGCCTTTGGGTGGGGGAGGGGAAGAATCTCCTCTTCCTGTACATAAGACGATGTGGAGTAGCAAGATAAGGGCTAAGCTGTTCAACGACCTGGCTGTGGTTTCCGCCCGGCTTAAGCTGTATCCCCTCGCCATGAAATGCTATTTCAAGGCTAATTTTCCGGATTCGACACCCGGAGGGATCGGGGAGGTAAACTTCCTGCAGGATACCCTTTGGAATGAGCCGGCTTTCCGCGTCCAATCGCCAGTTGAATCGATTCCCGTAAAGAATGGTGCCATCCGGGCGTCTTTTGACGATAAAAAAACGGCATCCGCATATGCCATCCTGGTCCAGGTAAAGCAGCCGGCTCCGGGAAAGAGGAAGTCATTCACGGGTATCAACAACGTGGGGCATATGTTTATCACGCTGATCAAATACAATACGGATAGTAGTGTGGTATATCGTTCTTTTGGTTTCTATCCGAATAAGTCAACTATACTGTCGGCAACTCCGTTTCATCCTTCGTCACCTTCTGTTTTTAAAGATGATGCCCGGCATGAATGGGACGAGCTGGCCGGGAAGTTTATTTCTGCGAGGCGATTCAGGAAGATCATCGAAGTGTTGCAGTCCTATGAGGGGAGGGTATACCATCTTAACCACAACAATTGTACGGACTTTGGGCTTACCATTGCCCGTCTGGGCGGGATAGAGATCGATGATACCCGCGGAACATGGCCGTTTGGCAGAGGGAATAACCCGGCAAACGCAGGGCAGAGCCTGCTCGAACGGAAAGTTTGCAATGTGGATGAGGAGAGTCCGGCGCCTCTGCTGGTGACAGCAAAAAAATGAGAACCAGCTATAAGATATCCCTGCTGGTCGTTGTTACCCTTTTGGCGATGATTGCCGTATTTGTCCAGGGGCCTATTGCGGAACGCACGGCCTATCACAATTTCTGCGATGGGCGGACGGTGTTTGGGGTGGCTAATTTCGCTAATGTAATCAGTAATGCTATCTTTCTTGTAGTCGGTATCAGGGGGCTTATCCTGTTACAACGATCGGGTGTGTCCGCAGGTATAAGGGCTATTTATTTTTCCTTATTTGCGGGGATAGTGCTTACAGGCTTTGGGTCGGCTTATTATCATTTATCTCCCAATAATGGTACACTTGTTTTTGATCGTCTTCCCATGACGATGGTCTTCATGTCTTTGCTGGCGGCCATTATAAGCGAATTCATCAGTCCGGCTGCGGGGAAGGTCCTGTTAGTGCCGCTGCTGCTGACGGGCATAGCCAGTGTCTTATGGTGGCATAGTGAAGGCGACCTCCGCTTGTATATACTTGTTCAGTATTATCCTATGTTGCTGATCCCGGTCATCCTCCTTCTTTTTAGTGGCTCTGCCAGTGACAGGAGCTGGCACCAGCTGGCAGGGGTCTTTGGGTGGTATCTTGTAGCAAAGGTCTTTGATCTGCTGGATTGCCCGGTCTGGTCAGCGCTGGGATTTGTCAGCGGTCACACCTTAAAACATCTTGCGGCGGGTCTGGCAACGGGGTACCTGGTGAGGATGTTTCGAATAAAATATTCTCCGAATAAAAAAGCCCGGGAACGAACGCCCTTCTAAGGCGATCGGTTACCCGGGCTTCCTGCAATATATAAATAATCGCTGTGTAGCCGATACTGCTGTCTAGTGGACACCGCCGCTGGCGGTCAGCATTTCGCCGGTCAGCCAGCCTGAATCGTCAGACGCGAGGAAAACGGCGATCGATGCGATGTCTACGGGTTGACCGATACGGCCAAGAGGCGACTGCGATGCCAGGTTCTTTTCGAAATCGCTGCCGATGAATCCTGCGGTATGGGTACCTTCAGTCTCTACCATTCCGGGATTGAGCGAGTTAACCCTGATCTTTTTGGAGCCCAGCTCTTTGGCCAGGACACCGCTGATAGCGTCGACTGCAGCTTTAGTGGCTGTATAGATCGAGCTTCCGGCAGGGGTCAGACGGGTGACGGCTGAACCGATATTAATGACGCTGCCGCCATTATCGCCAAAACTCTTTACTGCTTCCTGTGTCGTCAGCAGCAGGCCAAGGACATTGGTATTGAACTGGCGATGGAATTCTTCTTCTGTGAGCTCTTCCAGCGTTCCGAACTTATAGATACCCGCGTTATTGACGAGGATGTCGACACCGCCGAAAGTCTTTTTTGTTTCGGCGAAAAGGCGTGTTACATCACCGGATTTTGATACGTCGCCCTGTATGGCGACGGCCTTGCCCCCCTTGCTTTTGATCTCCGCGACTACTTTATCGGCTCCTTCTTTTGATGAGGAATAATTGACGACTACTGATGCGCCTTCGGCTGCAAGCCCTTTGGCGGTTTGTGCACCTATTCCCTTGGAAGCGCCTGTTACTACGGCCACCTTGTTTGCTAACTTGTTCATGATTTGTTTTGATTTTTTAATTTTGGACTAATCGTTCCGTAAAGGTAGTTATTTTTGGAACGATCGTTCCAGTTTTCTTTGATTTTACTTTTTCATGACAAATGCACTGAGCGGGGGGAATTTTGCTATAAGACACCTGAAACGGTAATAAGGTTCATACTGAAGATGCGGGGTTCTGGCCGTTGTTAATATTTGATCGAAACTTTGATCCCATCCGGGCTATTTCCAAAACCCAGATATTCCGTATGCGAAACGGCATCCCAGGAGGATCTTAGCTCGCCGGCGGGCTGCCCGCTGCTGTCTGTGACGGAAATAGATATTGGTTGGGCAGGCAGCAACACACGCATACTGTTCCCTGTATTTACAGGGCTTTTTGCCGTGAAAGTAAAAGTACGTCCGTTGACTGAGGCGTCATAAACCCGTGCGGCTGTCGCCAGGACTTTAGGCCTGGACCGGTTGCCGGCGCGATGCAGATCATAAAGCAGGGATTGTTCTCCGGGCTGAACGGTCTTCTGCGCGAGGACGGGCAGCTGTGGATCGAAAAGATCGATAACCGGTCCTTTCACCGTATAGGGTTGATCGTTGGGATTTTCGTCCAGCACGGAAATAATGTCATAAGGTCCCCGTTCCAAATAGAAATTATTTTTTACCTGTAGCTTCTTTGGCAGGGTGCCGGCCTCGTAAGCGCGTCGTATCGTTTCGAAATAGCCGTTGTCGCCGTCCTTTTGCAGGACGAATTCTTTTGGGTCTTGCCGGATGACAAACACTTTTCCCTTGCCACATGTAAAAGACTGGCTTGATGACGTAGGTTTTATTCCGAGCAGTTTAAAAAGATGCTGAGATGCTGCGGTGTAGGTATTGCCTTTTGTATTCCACCATTCCATCACGGATTGATAGGGGTCTTCGTCACGTCCGCAATAGACCAGGGTCCCGCCCTGGCGCACCCAGGCAGCGAGCTGGCGATGGACTTCGGCGGAATGGGGCTTCATATTGGAATAGCTCATGATGAGGACGCGCATCTTAGCCAGCGTCGCAGGATAGCCCAGGTTCTCCATATGAACCGTCTGAACCGGGATGCCGCGTTTCAAAAGGGGGAGGGTCTGCCCGTAGAAATTGGAGAACTGCGGGTCGTCGTATCCGTTATGTGTTGGAAATCGCTGGAACATCAGCGAATTGCTCATCAGGACGCCGAGATCGTTGTTCCCCGAGACCTGGTTGGAGGAACGTGGCATATCGTTGAGGACATTGATCATCACCTGCATCTGGGTGGAATAGTATTTTGGGATCAGGACCTGGGAATCGCTGTTTGCCAGCTTGTAGGGCCGCGTGTAGATGCGTTCGGGCCAGGGCATCACCTCGTAGTTGTCGATAGTCGGGTAAAGGATCTCTGCGGTGAAGGTGGCCTGGTAATTCTTTTTATAATCCGCCCAATCGCGGGGCCAGTCTTCGATGGGGTCGGTGAGGAAATAGACTTTGCGGCCGGTGGGTGCTGTCATGGAAAGCATCGAACCGTATTCCAGGAAGGCGTTCTCAAAAACCCTTTCCTTTTCCTTGCCGCCGAACCAGGTCGGTTCCCGGGACGTGCCCGTCCAGACCTGTGCGATATAGCCGTCGATACCGGGCAGGGAGGCGAGGCTGGCTTCGGGGCTGACGATCTTCCAGCTGGAATAGTTCACCAGCGAATGGGTGGCGATATAGACTTTTACGCTATGGCCTTTGCTTTTTGCATACTCTTTTGCATAGGCTGAAACCTGGCTGATGGCATCGTAGTAGAGATGGTATTTTAGCTTGCTGGACAGGTAGGTATTCTCGGGTGAGGCGTCCTGCGGCCGCCAGGGGAAGCCATAGTACTTCTGCCATTCTTCTTTGAAAGGGGCACTGTAACCCGCGCGGGCCCAGAACTCCGGCTCTTCGAGGAAAACGGTGTTGATGCCCGCGTCGATCACTCTTTTTACCACGGCCGTCTTCATATAGTTGATAAAGGACTGCACCGGGACCACATAGGGCATGTTCTTCCCATGAAAGATAGTATCTCCCTTTTGCGTGACCTGGCCTACTCCGAGATGGTTCTGGCCATCCCACTGTCCAAGAAAATAGTCGTAGTACTGTCCCCAGGCGATGCCGGTCATAAAGGCGATGGTATAGCCTCTGTCGCGCCAGCTTTGGACGCGTTGTTCGAATGTGGAACCTTTCCGGTCGTTGACGCCATACACGATGGCCATGTCCGAACGGACGTCGATCTGGGGGATCCAGGGGCTACTGGTCTGAAAAGTTGTTTTTTGCTGAGCCAGAATGTGGATAGAGCCGAAAGCCAGGCTGATGAGTAAGCAAATTTTTTTCATGTTCTCGAAATTACGGATAAGTGATCGATACGGGAGCTGCGTAGTTGTATTGGTTAAGGCCTACACCGATGCGTGCACCGACGCGGAAATATACGTCCTGTCGTGGCAGAGCGCCGCCGGTGGTGGTCAGGGTGATCGTTTGTCCAAGCAGTGCGTCTCCCGTCGAACCGCTGTATGCCGTCAGTTTTGAATACCGGGGGTCGTAGTTGTTGTTGCCGTCGTATTTGGTATCGCTCACATAGAGATTGATATCGGTAACATGCTGCTGATAATTCGGGTTGTTTGTCCCGCGGGTGACGATCACCTGTACGCTGACTGTCGTATCCGGATTGAGCACCGGGTTGCCGACCATCTGAACGCGCAGGAAGGGCTGGACGTTGAAGTGCAGGGTAGTCGAACTTTTGAGGACGATGGTCTGGCTTGAATCGGATACGGTCTGCCCCAGGTTGTCGGTTTGGATGAGCGGCACGAAGGGGCCTTCCACCGTGACCTTATAGGTGGCAGAGAACACCTTGTTATTGTTGAAGGTTCCGTCCTGCATGGATTGAAAATAGAGTGGTACCGGTGTACTGTCGTAGCTGGTCTCCAGCAGCTTTATCCGGGTTCCGCCGCCTCCGATCTCGGTTTGCAGTGTGGCGCCGGAGCCTTCGTCGATGGTGCTACCGGTGATAGTGGAAGACGGTGCGGGGTAGTTATCGGTCTTGCTACAGGCTGAATTGGCGCAGAGTGCGCAGGCGATGAATATAAATATAAGTACGTTTTTCATGTTCTGTAATTTTAGTAACCCGGGTTTTGAATGACATTTGGACTCTTGCTGATCGCCTGGCCGGGCAGCTGTTCGTAATACCAGCGCGGATCATAAGTATAGGTGGCGTTGCGTTCGTCGGTGCGTGCATCGAAGAAATATTTCCCTGCCTGGGCGGAATAAAAGGGCATGAGAACGCGGTAGATCGTACCGTTCTGTTCCTGGGAGAAGATGCGCCAGCGTTTGAGGTCCCAGTAGGTTTTATTTTCGAAGGCGAGTTCTTTGCGGCGTTCGATGCGAATGGAATCTATCGGATTTGCGCCGATAGTTGTCCATGGCGTTGCTCCTGCTCTGCTGCGGATCTGGTTGATGAGGGTCATCGCGTCTGTCTGCATGCTGGCATCTCCTCCTCCACCGGTGAAGAGCTCATAAGCTGCTTCGGCCCGGTTGAGTAGTACTTCTGCATAGCGCATCTCGATCCAGGTCTGGGTCTCATTGTTCTCGAGCACCTGGGCTGTAGGCAGATTGGGGTTGAGCCATTTCCGGACGGAGAAGCCCGAGATGGCGCAGGTCTGGTCACCCGTGAAAATGCCGCTGAGCCCGGCCGGGTTCATCTTTGTACCACCGGGAAGTGTGTAGGGGGTCTGCGAAGCCGTAGAAGAAGTCACGAGACTGGCGGTCGGATACTGCGCTCTGGAACCTGCAGGCAGCAAGGGAGAAATGCCGCCGGCGCTGGCGCCGGTATAGATAGCGCGGCGGATCTCGATGTTCTGACCCTTGAACACATCCCCGGGGAGGATCACGGTGGCCCTTAGCCGGGGTTCGGCATTGGCGAAGAGATCCATGGTGTTGTCGTATAGGATATAATGACCGGTATTGTCGAGATTCTGGATGGTACCGTCGGGATTCTTTGGCAGACCACCGAACAGCTCTACGAAATTGAGGGTGGGATTTACCTCCGATGAATAGCCGTTGGGGCCGATCAGCTGACGGGGAACATTATACGCGTCATAGCCGTGAACGGAATTGGGATATTGGTATTCGCGGACGAAAACGTTCTCTTTGCTGGCTGCGTCCGAGAACAGGGTTACAAAATTCTGGTACTGTGCGTTGGGGTCGGTAGCCGACCAGCCCGAGAGATAGAGGCTGTAGGCCCCATCCAGTGTCTTTGCCGCATCATAGGCTTTTTGAAAATAGCCGTTCGCGGTACCCGTGGGAAGTCCGCAGAGCTGGTGCTGGCTGGCATCGAATAGGGTAGTGGTATTATACTTTGCGGTGGAGCCGGCATAGAGCATGGCGCGGGACTCGAAGGCCGCTGCTACATATTTGTTGGCGCGGCTGCCGTCGGCATAATCGGGGTTGGCTGCCGGAAGATTGTTCATTGCGTAGGTGAGATCGGCGTCTACCTGGTCCCAGCAGGCCTTTTCCGAAGAGCGGGGGATCATGAGACTGTCGGCGCTGCTACCGGGTTTGTAGTTGAGCACCGTATTCACGATGGGTACGCCGCCGAAGCGCTTCACGAGGGAAAAATAAGTTACGCCACGAACGAAATAGGCTTCTGCCAGCCACGATTTCACCTGGTCAGCCGTAAAGTTTTTAGAATAGGTGGGTAGTGTCTGGATAAAGTAATCGCAGTCTCGGATGGTAGTATAAGTGGCGCCCCAGAACTCTTTTTCCCAGCCGCCGACATTCTCCTGCATCGAACCGTTCTGGTCGCGGCTGAGTGCTTCGCCGGTGGTGGCAGGCGTCGGGCTGATGATCCAGAAGAAATTGAGCCCTCTTTGCGGGCTATAACGAAAATCCTCGAGGGGCAGTTCGCTATAGAGACGGGCCATATAAGCCTGGATACCCTGGGAAGAAGTGAAGATATCATCGTTCTGGATGATGTTGATGGGCGGGATGTCGAGTTTGCGACAGGAGAAGACTCCTGTAACAAGGAATAAAGCTATTAATAATTTTTTCATATGTGTCCTGGCGTTGGTAGTTAGAATTTGACGTTTAGGCCGAGATTATAGATCTTATCCAGCGGATACAGATATCCGTAAGTTCCTGAAGGATGCTCCGGGTCTACGTATTTCACTTTTGTGAACGTGAGCAGGTTGTAGCCGCTGAGGAAGAAACGGACGCCTTTCAGCCCGGTCTTCCTTATAAGCTGGTCGGAGAGACTATACCCGATCTCGGTGCTCTTCAGACGGAGATAGTTTGCATTCTGGAAATTGAAGGAGCTATTGGTCATGGCTGTCGTGCCGGTGAGCGGGAATTGCCCCGATACCCATTGTGTCCTGGGATCGTAAGGATTTGCGGCCGGATCGGCGGGGTGATAGTTGTTCAGGAATTGGGTCAGTGCGCTGCCGCCGCCCCAGAGCGGAATGTTCAATTGTTCAATATAGGAGACGCTGTAGATAGCCGATCCCTGGAACAGCAAGCTACCGTCGAATCCTTTGTAGGCCCCGCCGATCGTGAATCCATACGTGATCTTTGGGAAAGTAGGCAGACCATTGGGGTTTCCGCCATAGGTAATGGGATGGACATCATTGCCGTCGATCTGTCCATCGCCGTTCCAGTCCTGGTAGATATAGTCGCCGACTACGGCGCCGCGACTCACGTAGACGGGGCTATTGAGGATGGCTCCATAGTTTGCGTATTGCCCGGCTCCACCATAACCCATCTGGATGTACTGGTTGCGGTTGGCCTGGCCATTGAGCCAGTCCAGGTAGGAGTTGCCCTGTTTGGACTGCGCATACCTGGTGTTCATGGTATTGGTGTAGGAGAAGGTAGCCTTTAAATTATAGCTAAACTTACCGACGTGGTTGCGATGGGATACTTCGAAGTCGAAACCTTTTGTGCGGTCGCCGTTGATATTCTCCTGTGGCAGCGGAGCGCCGAGCACTTCGGGCACCTGTAGTACTGAGGAGGCCAGCAGGCCTTTGCGGTTGCGAACGAAATAATCCACGGTAAAGCTCAGCAAACCTTTCCAGGCGTCGAAGTCGATGCCTACGTCCGTAGTATGCGAGGTAGCCCAGGTCACGAAGGGATTGGGTATACCGGTACTCTGAACGGCATTGATAAAGCTATTGCCGAAAACGGCGCCGGTTGGCAGCTGGTTGTAGTCGCCGGAAGCGGGATAATTATAACCCGAAAGGAATTGGTAGTAAAGCTGGCCGTCGTCGCCCAGCACACCATAGCTGCCCCTGATCTTGAGGTTGTCGATGAAGTCAAGCGCATTTATCTTTTTCCACATTGGTTCCTCGCTTAGCCGCCAGCCAACGGAGCCGGAGGGGAAAAAACCATATCCCTGACCGGGTGCGAAACGGGAGGACTTATCGCTACGGAAACTGAACTCGCCGAGATAACGACCATTGTAGTCATAGGTAGCACGGCCGACGAAACTGTTGGTGGCGTATTGATACAAGACTTGTCTATTCGGGTCACCCGCGTCCTGGGTGGCATTTTGAAGCGCGCTGTTCCCCGCGATGATCTGATCCACGGGAATGGCCAGTTGCCGGTAGGCCGCGAAATTATCCGCGCTTTGCTGGTTGCCTTCCATCAACAGCAAGGCGGATACATTGTGGATCCCGCCGAAGTTGTGGGCATAGTTGATCGAAAACTGATCGGTATTCTTTGGGTAGTGATAGTATTGGCGTTGTACGTAGCTGGGTGATCCGTTTAGCGTGGGGCTGTAAGTTTGCGTCGCGCCGTCGTAGGTATAGAGATTGAAGGTCTTCTGATAAACCTTGTTATCCTGGATCTGGTCATTGTAGCTGTAAAATGCCCGCAGTGTAAGCCCGTCGATGAATGGTACTTTATAGTCGATGCTGAGGGCGCCGTTGAGGAAATAGTTGGTCAGCTTGCTATAGCCTACGATATTGGGATCCATAAAGGCGACCGGGTTACCGCCGTCGACGATCCCATTGGTATAATAAGGCGGCTGACTATTCGCATAGATCGTTTGAGTCGGAAGTTCACGCCAGGTCTCGCGGGTGGTCCACCAGAAGGACTCGGAAGAATTGTTCTTGGTGTCCATGATCCCGCTGAGGTTGAGGTTCACCGTGATGCGTTTGCCGATGCGGCTCGTGACATTGCTGCGGACGTTGTAGCGTTTGTAATTCAGGGCGCCGCTTTGCAGCAGACCGTCCTGGTCGGTGTAGCCGCCGCTGATCAGGTAGGTGGTAGCGTCTGAGCCGCCGGTAGCCGACAGATTGTGCTGCTGCTGCATTGCATGCTTGCGGAATACGGCATTGTACCAGTCGGTTGACTTTTTGGTACCGTTTCGGTAGGCATTGAAGGCGGCGGTATCATAGGAGAGGATGCCTCCGTTGGCGTTGTGCAGGGCCTGCTGATTTACCAGGGTCATGTACTGGAGTGCATCGACTGGTTTGGGAAGACCTGAAGGCACCTGCCAGCCGTAGGTCCCTGTGTAGGAAAGCTGCAGGCTCCCGGCTTTGCCTCTCTTCGTTGTGATCAGGATGACGCCGTTGGCTGCCTTTACTCCATATACGGAGGCGCTGCCGTCCTTGAGAACTGAAATGCTCTCGATATCATTGGGGTCGAGGCGGGTGAGGATATTGCTGGTCCCTACATTGTTGTCACCATTATTAGCCGTTACGGAGAAGTCGGGCATCTGGACTCCGTCGATGACGATCAGCGGGTTTCCCATACCGCGGATGTTGATGCTGTTGGAGAAGTCCCCGGGCTCGGCCGTGTTTTGAAGGATCTGGAGACCCGGCACCTTGCCTGTAAGCATGTTTTCCACGTTCTCGTTCTTTGTGGTCACGATCTCGGATGCGCCGATCTGGGCGATGGAGCCGGTCAGGGTAGCCTTGCGTTGGGTGCCATAACCAACGACCACGACGTCGTTGAGACTGGTGGTGGTTGGCGTCATGGTGATGCTGATAGTGTGCTGGTTGTTGAGGACTACCTCCTGAGAGCCATATTTGATAAAGCTAAACACCAGGATCGCACCTTTAGCGGCCCGGATGCTGAAGTGGCCTGTGGAGTCGGTGGTGGTACCGGTGGTACTGCCTTTTATCATGATCGAGACGCCTTGAAGGGGGGCGCCTCTTTCATCCACTACGGAACCGGTGATGGGGTTTCCGCCCTGTGCCCGGGTCTTGATGCCGGGTGCCAGTAGAAGAAAGGCAAGAAGGATCGTTAGAATTTTCTTCATAAGAGTTTTGCGTTTTTGGAACGAGAGCAATAGTAAGCCTGACGGGCTTAAAAGGAGGGTTAACCGGAGGGTTAATTGGGGAAAGAATCTTATTAACCCTATGATTTTTAATTGTTTGTCACTGAACAATTTTATCGAAGCTAGTGGGGTAGACGACGCCGAGGCTGCGCTGGTAGTCCTGGATGAACTGGTCATAAGCGCGGCGGGAATAATCGATGCCTTTTAGTCTGCGGTAACTTTTGAGCTGATATTTGAGGACCTCTTCGTTGAATGGGTCCATGGCCAGGAGGGTACTGGCGATGTCGAGACTGCGGCGGTATTCGCCGTTCTCAAAGGCTTGTTTCAGTTCGGGCAGGAGGGCGGCAATGAGCCGGGATTCGTAGTCGGTCTTGAACTCGTCGACAAGGGGATCGGCCATGTCTTCGAGCAGGGGGCCGCGGGTGACCAGCTTAAATAATGCGGGAGCGAGGTGGCTCTTTTGTAATTGTTGCCAGACTGTCCAATAATCGCAGAAAAGGGGTTCGCTGATCCGGAAGGAGTAGCTGTCACTGGCAAACAGCAGTTCGATGCCGTCGATATCGGCGATGATGCTGCGGAGATGGTTGAAGGTGACCCCTTTGATGTTTTTTGTCTTTGTGGCGTCTTTTTCGGGCCAGAGTTTGGCGGAGATCTTTTTGGAGATGATGCCTTTCCCCTCCGTGCTGTGGAGTAGGATGAGGAGGAACAACTGTTTGATCTTGGGGCTGAACAGATGCGTGATGTCGTTGCCTCTGCGATCGAAGGCTGTAAATTCGCCGAGGAGGAAGATGGTATTGGTGAAGGGCTGGGGAGTTGGTTCAGCGACTGGTTCGATTGCTGCTTCCTGCGCAGGTTTTGGTTTGTTGTGGCGAAGGAGGTACCAGGCAAGGGCGCCGCCGATAATCAAGCCGGGTAGAAGGAAGGCAAATAAGAAGGAGAGATTGGTTTTTGGGGCTTGCTGTAACGAAGCGAGCCAGGCGGCCGTGGTCACGGGTGGGGAGCTGAGGGAATAGACCTTGATGGTAGAGCTGCTCCGATCGGCAAATTCCTGTATGGTGCAGAAGAACTCACCGGTTTTCTGGCTAAAGAAAAGATTGACATCGGATTCGATGCGCATCGACGCCATGGGGATGGGGGCGCTGACCACTTCATAGGAGCCATCGCGGAGGGCGAATTTATACAGTTTCAGTTCAGTATGGGCCTGTTCGTGCGGATAGCAGAGGGCATAGAAATATTGTTTGTCAGCTGACAGGACCAGGTTGTTGGCCGGCACGAAAACTTCACCGGGTGGGGGTGTTATCTGCCAGCATTTTTTTATCCTATGGGTGTACAGATCCAGCCGATAGCAGTCATAGTATTGTCTTCCGCCCACGACCTGTTTGCCTGATTCGTTGCCATAGCCGCCGAAGAGCAGTAATTCGTCGGGTTTGTCCGAAGGGCCGATAGCGGAGAAAAAGCGCGGGGTGATCGGATCGCCGGAAAAAGTGGTGTTTGTCCATTTATCCAGGGAATCGTTGTATTGCAGGAAGTTGTTGTGATAGCTATAGGACCCATAGCCACCGAAAAGATAGAAGCGGTCCTGGCGGGTATCATAAAAGGCGTTGTGGTGATGCCGCTGGTAGGGAAGGGCATCTTTCCCGATGGCGTTCCACTTCAGCGAGCCATTATTCAGATCGAGCGATGCGACGGTAGGCTCACCTTTCGGGACGTCAAAAAGTTCATAGATATAACACTTGTTCTCGCGGCTGTTGACGATGCTTTTGCCGAGAACGAGGTTTACCGGCAGCTTATTGGCATAAGCGCGGGCGCTGGCCTGTTTGAGCACCGGGTCAAAGGTGATGAGGGAATCCCGGGTGAAGATGAAAAGGCTTTGGTCGAGGGGGTTAAAGTTGAGACCTGCCACGTGCGAAGCCGTTTCAGTGTATACACTCTTCCAGAAATAGGCGCTGTTGATCAGCCAGAGCGGGTTCTCCACATAGCCGGTGAGGTCTCCTTTGCTGTCGTGTACGCCGGAGCCGTTCCATTCGTTGAGGGGAAAAAAATGATGTTCATTGTCGTCGCCCACCTCGAGATTGCGGATGGCCATATTGGGTACTTCGGTGTAATATTGGTTCTTACCGAAGACCAGGTTGGCCGGCATGCGGCTTCGGAAGCCGAGGCTGTCGGCGCGATACACCATACTATCGATCCGGATGGTGATATTGTCCTGGTTGAGATTCAGGTCAATCTTCACTTTCAGCCACTTATTCTTCTGTAGCAGGGGTGGGGGAATGGGAATGGACAGCTTATTGCTTTTGCAATCGATATTAAAATTAAGGTTGCCGGCGCCATTGTTATACAGGTAGCTGAGACTATAGGACACATCTTTGTCGGCCAGGTTGAAGACATAGCCAAGATTGGCATTGTCCCAGAGGGAGAGGTCGAAGGAGATATAAAAGTGGCCATAAAAGACGGGGATTTTCGAGTTGAAGACGCGGTAAGAAGTGCGTTGAGTAAGCAGGCTATCCTCCGATTTGAATTGCAGGCCCTGGGCGCTGGCGTGCAGGATAGACAGGCATAGGAGGATGGGCAGTAGTATGGTTCCAGGTGCTTTGGCAGGCATATCGTTGACATTCAAAGGATTCAATCAGCAGTGGGCGCGGTGGCGCCGATCGTGATACGAATTTAGCGGATTTTCGTTTAAAAATGGTGGGGGGTGGGGAACTGATCCACCTCCTCAGGGAGCGCATTAAAAGAATTAGCTTTGGAAATTGGGGGCGGCTTTTGAGTCACATCAATTTGCCGCTTCCAATTAATATATCAACATATAATAGCAAGTTTATGAGCGATGCATTAGCCCAACTGATGGAGGACAATCTAAAGCAGGTATGGAGCGAAAGGGATCCTATCCGAAGAATGAAGGCGATTGAGGCCATCTATGCAAAGGATAGTGTCTTATACCATGTAAATGATAAAACAGAAGGTCAGGAAGCTATCAATAATAGTGTAACCGGCACTCTGAATAATATGCCGAAAGATTTTTGTTTCAGCAGGCTGAAGCCTGTTGTCATCAATAATAATGTAGGACGACTGATATGGGGTGTTGGGCCCAAAGATAAGCCGCCGCTTGCAACAGGAATGGATGTGGCTATTTTTGAAAATGGGAAAATAAAATCGTTGTATGTGTTTCTTGATAATTGATAAAAGTCTATATTAAGTAGAATAGTATCTTTGTTTCTATACTTTTCTTATGCTGGATATAGTCATAGAATCCCGAAAAGCTTCCATTGTCCCGGGTTTTGGGGTAAATCGTATTCTTCCCTTTCGGCTTAGAAGGATGGTTGGGCCATTTATCTTTATGGACCATGCCGGACCGGTAAGTTTTCCGGCCCCAAGTACAACTAGTCTCGACGTACTGCCGCATCCGCATATCGGTCTGTCGACTGTAAGCTATTTATTTAGCGGGAATGTTACTCATAGGGATAGTCTTGGAGTAGAGCAGGTGATAAAGCCTGGTGAAGTGAACTGGATGACTGCGGGGAAAGGGATAGCTCATAGCGAACGTTTTGAGGACCCTGCACTCCTGGCTGGTGGTAAAATGGAAATGATCCAGACATGGGTGGCGCTTCCTGAAAAAGATGAGGAAGGGGAGCCCTCGTTCAACAACTATACACCCGATCAGTTGCCGGTGTTTACTGAAACGGGTGTTTGGATGCGGTTGATAGCGGGTGATGCGTATGGATTAAAAAACGGTGTTAAGACATCCTCTCCCTTGTTCTATCTCCATGTGGTACTGAACCCGGGTGTACCATTTGAATTACCTCAAGAGCATAGTGAAAGGGGGTTATATATAGTTAGAGGCAGTATTGAAGTGAAGGGCGTCTTATATACGGAGGGGAAAATGTTGGTGTTTACCAAAAGGGAAGACCCGGTGATCACTGCAAAAGAGCCAACCACGCTGATGATATTGGGTGGTGAGCCATTGGGGGACCGGTATATCTGGTGGAATTTTGTGTCGAGCCGGAAAGAGCGGATAGAGCAGGCAAAGGAGGATTGGAAGCAGGGGCGTATTCTTTTGCCGCCGAATGACAATGAAGAATTTGTTCCTCTTCCGGAGGATAAGTCGAGGCCTGCCGGGGGGCCGCCGCCGGGAGTGCTTTCATGAGTAAGTTAAAATAAAGTCAACACTTATTTCACTTTAAGAATATATGTCCTCTATTTTGTCCCCGCGAACGTCAGAGTTTTCAATAACTTTGTTTTTACCGCCAAATTGCAGTTCCCAATACACGTTTTTTTTAAACTGATCCGGGGAGGATTCCCAAAATACTTTTATGCTGAACATCAGTTTTTACCTGCGTGAATCGCAAGGTGACTTCGGATCACGCGAAGTTATTGAAGGCGTATTGGGAGAGGAGGAAGCTAACGAGTCATATAACTGTTGAATCTTAAAAAGATTATCATGCGAACAACCGATATGTCACAACAAGCTTTCGAGGCCAGTATTCAGGCGGGAGAGAGCGAACATGTGGAATTTAAGAGAAACGTAAACTCAGATATGGCCAGGGAAATGGTGGCATTTGCCAATTCGTCCGGAGGGCGAATTTTTATTGGAATAGATGACGACGGAGCGATTCCCGGAGTTGCAGTTACAAATGAATTAAAAGCCAGAGTTCAATCCATTGCCCGTGATTGCGACCCGCCAGTTACTGTAGAGCTGGAAACGGTTGGAAATGTGCTTATTGTCAATGTCCCGGAAGGGACGAATAAGCCGTATCGTTGTAGTAATGGATTCTACATTCGCAGCGGGGCCAGTTGCGTGAAGCTTACGACGCAGGAAATCCGCGAGTTCATGAAGTCAGAAGGCAAGCTGCATTTTGATAAATTAATCACGGACTCTGCGGAGTTTCCTGCCGTTCTGGACGAATCGGCGGTCAACCGGTTTTTCCGGCTGGGGGGAATTTCGGGAGTTATAGGGACGCAAGAGCTACTGACCAACCTGGGCGTGCTGGATAAAGGGGCGTCCGGGCTGGTATTGAATAATGCCGGGGTGCTTTTCTTTGCAAAGGACGCTGCCAGAACCCACCTCCATTCGATAGTGGATTGTGTTTTATTTAAAGGCATTCAAGGGTCCATATCCTGGATAGAAAGACTTTTCAGTTTGACCTGCTCAGGAATATCGATGAGGCGATCCTTTTTATAGAGAGACATTTGAATCTGGCATATGAAATCAAAGAGGTGCGGCGGAAGGAAATTCTGGAAATCCCGGAATTCGTTATACGGGAAGCCATCATCAATGCGGTAGCACATAGAGACTATTTTGAAAGGGGCGCCAATGTCCAGGTGAATATTTTCGATGCGAGATGGAATGAGGGGTGCGGGGCTTTTGGAACCTGGCTTTGAATTTTCCGGGTTCTTTGTTATAACACTTCGCGGTTTAATGTGAATAAGGACGTCATGCAGGAATTCACCCTTAATGATAAACGTGCTGAGAGAATCGTCACCATATTGCGGCAATTACTTGTGCACGACTCACTGGATGTGGAGCAGGCGGCAGCGGAATTGGCTACGTCGGCCAGAACCATTCGGAATGATGTCGATCTTTTGGTTGAAAAGGGGTGGGTCGAGAGTTCAGGTAGCACAAAAGGCAAGAATTATAAGCTGACCACGGCCGGTCGGGTATGGGTGTCCAGACGGTTGCGATTTTTCCGAATTAAGTGATTTTTTTCCGAATTGATCGGAGTATAGGGTTTAATTCATTGATTATTAGAAGTGTATGATGATAAAGACGGAAGGATGAAATTCTCGTTTTTTTCCGAATTAGTGTTCGTCAACTCTCCAATTCTTTAGTCATTGCTTTAATAAATCCGACCTTATCCTTTTTTACCTCTTTTAAGAGCGCTTTTCTATCTTCCGGTATAGAAAAATATTTTTCGGCCCATAGATTTATTTCAATCATTATGGGAAGTAAGTCGATCCCTTTTCGGGTTAATCTTTAGAGCCCTTTGGCTTTACTATCCGGGTGCGCTAATTTTTTAATAATCTTGTTTTCTTCGAGCGCGGCTTAAAAAAGACCAATACACTATTCGTGTGGGCGATACAAAATTACTATATATAGTCAACCGGTTTTTCCCGAGAATAGCTTTTGGCTTAGTTAATCCTAAGAAAACTTACCAGTTTTTGAAACCGTAAATAAAAATTCATAAGGTGAATGTTTTAGGACATGATGTTGCAGGTGTGATCACAAAAACAGGTTCTAAAGTCAGTCGCTTTAAAGTGGGCGATGAAGTGTATGCACGGCCAGCGGATCATCGTATCGGTACTTTTGCTGAGCTGATTGCAATGAATGAAGCCGCATTGACCTATGTGGAGGGTGGGCGTGCGAAAGGAAAGGTTGTTATCAAAGTTAACCAGGAATAAAAACCCCTGTCAGGAATAACAGGGGTAAACCAAAATAACAGCTCATATAAAGATTTGAGTGTGACTATGCTTTGTCTTTCATGACGGTGAAGGAATATTTCTTCCCGACTCTGTTGGAAGCTCTGTATGCAGCGGCGGTTACTTCCTGTAAGGTTGTTCCACCGTTGTATTTGTATTCCCGATAAATTGGTTGAGATGGTTGTTTGGCTGGATGGCCTTGTTTCACCGGGGCAAACGCTTCTTTGCTCATTTCGAGATCCAGTTTGTCATAGTCGTTCTGTACTGCATCTTTTAGTTGGATGGTAGTTGAATAGGTGATCATATTGATAAGAGATTAGTAGTCTACAAAATTAGTAGACTATATTGAGCCGAACAAATTTATTTTTGTAGGATATCAAATATGCTGGCTAAAAAGCGGGGAATGTTTTTTTTATTCAATTAAGTCTATTAGTTTTGTAGACTAATACCACCTGCCGGACACCTATCGTAAACAATTGCATTATGAGTAAATATTCAGGATTGGCCCTCGCCGTCCTTTTGGTTTCGGCTTTATTAGCAGCGCAATCAAGTTTCGGCCAGACTGTCACGGGAAAAGCCGATACCCCGGTTTTCCGGTCATTGGATTCCGTCCAGGTCACCACGGCGCTGGGTATTAAGAGAAGCAGGAATTCGTTGCCCTATGCTACTCAGCAGATCAGCGGAGCAGAGCTGAACCGAACTCCCAACACCAATTTCGTCAACAATCTTTCCGGCAAGATCGCCGGATTACAGATCACGAGCAGCAATGCGCCTGGCGGAAGCTCCAATGTCATTTTACGGGGACTAAAGTCGCTCACCCAGCCCAATCAGGCGTTGTTCGTGGTGGATGGCGTTCCCTATGACAATTCTACGCAGAACCTGGGTGGATATGACCTTGGAAATCCGGTCAGCGATCTGAATCCCGACGATATCGAGTCGATCAATGTGCTGAAAGGGGCAGCGGCCTCGGCGCTGTATGGTTCACGGGCGGCGCAGGGGGTGATCATCATCACTACCAAACGCACCCGCAGCAAGGCAAAAAAGGTCAATGTCACCGTTAGCCAGAGTATAGGGGCCGGCTCGGTAGACAAATCGACCCTGCCAAAGTATCAAACTCAGTATGGGCAGGGGTATGGCAGCGCCGGCGCGAATTCTCCCGACGGCTATTTTTATTATCAGCCGGCGGTCGGCAGCGGAGGGCAACCGGTCAATATCGTACAAACGGATGAGGACCAGGTCTGGGGTTCTGCTTACGATCCTTCGCTGAAGGTATATAACTGGGATGCCTTCTCTCCAGGAAATGCCAATTTCGGCAAGGCAACACCCTGGACGGCGGCGCGTCATCATGATGCGACCGATTTCCTTGTAACGCCGCTGACGAGTATCACCGGTGTCTATATCAATGCTTCCGGTACGGATGCTTCGGTAAAGGCTGGTTATTCCAATACCTACGATAGAGGAGTATTGCCCAATAGCAATATCAAAAAAAACAGCCTCTACCTTGATCTTACATATGATCTGTCTGACCGGCTGACGCTGGGTGGTATGATCAATTATTCGCAGGAACAGGGGCTCAATCGCAGCAGCTATGATTTTCGGGCTACCAATACGACCATACGTGACTTCCGCCAATGGTGGCCGACCAATGTAGACCTGGACGAACAAAAGGCTGACTATTTCAGGGGCCGTACCAACAATACCTGGAACTGGCTGGGTGGGTATACTTCTGCCGCTCCGGGACATCTTCCGACTGCGGCCTATCACAACAATGCCTACTGGACCCAGTATGAGAACTACAACAACGACACGCGTGACCGCTATTTCGGCAATATCAACCTGAATTATACCATCGCGGACGGTTTGAGTATTTTCGGCCGTGTTGCCAGGGATAGCTATGACCAGCTATTCGAAACGAGGATTGCCGTCGGCTCCTATCAAACGCCTTCCTATTCCAAATACGAAGGCCACTTTTCTGAAACCAACTATGATCTCCTGTTAAACTATGACAAGCAGCTGACGCCGGACTTTTCCGTCAAAGCGCTGCTTGGCGGAAACATACGGCAGGTGACGAATACCTATACTTCGGCAGCGACGGCGGGCGGGCTTGTTGTTCCCCGCTTCTATTCGCTATCCAATTCGGTCAAGACACCCAATGCCCCAACGGAATACGACGGTCGGAAAGAAGTGGACGGTGTATTTGCCGGGGTGACGCTGGGGTACAAAGGCCTGCTAACGCTTGACGGAACCCTTCGGCGGGATGCTTCCTCCACCTTGCCGAAAGGGAATAATTCCTATTACTATCCGGCCGTGTCCGGTAATTTTCTTTTTTCTAAATTATTACCGGAGCTGAGCTGGCTTTCCTATGGCAAGCTAAGAGCCAATTATGCGGCGGTCGGAGGAGATGCGCCGGTATACAGCACACGTAATACCTTTACTGCCGGTACGCCTTTCGACGGCCAGACACTGTTTGCTTATACGACTACGAACAATAATGCGGCTCTCCGGCCAGAAAAAAATAAAACCTATGAAGCCGGTGTCGAATTGTCCTTTCTGCATAATCGGATTGGATTCGATCTGACTTGGTACCATTCCAGACTGAATGATCAGATCATGCCGATAACGCCTTCGACTGCCTCGGGTTTCTCGCAGTTCTATGTCAATGGCGGATCGATCCAGAACCAGGGTTTTGAGCTAACGCTGAATGCGGTGCCTATCAGGACCAGGGACTTCTCCTGGAGTGTTGTCCTGAACTGGAGTAAGAATAAAAATACTGTCATTTCGCTGTATGGCGGTCAGCCTTCCTATACTATCGCTTCCTATCAGAATGGTATCCAGCTTGTCGCAGAGACGGGTAAGTCTTATGGTATCCTGAGAGGCACCGATTATAACTATT
>Ga0307510_10001102_pt1 | contig 28839 bp, 20 predicted proteins | sample 12_EM_MG_FD_207224 | JGI IMG/M metagenome (GOLD analysis project Ga0307510, IMG submission 207224) | Populus trichocarpa ectomycorrhiza microbial communities from riparian zone in the Pacific Northwest, United States - 12_EM | ecosystem: Host-associated > Plants > Roots > Unclassified | place... | reverse complement strand
GGACTCGGACTCGGTAATCAAAACTTACAATGTCACTGTTGCAAACATAATTAATTTGAAGAAATGGGTGTCCTTTTCAGGTAATAAAAGGAGCTGCGATGACAATATCTATTGATCATTTAGATCTTTCTATCAATTGTAGGTGCTCCTTTTACATCCAAATCCGATCCTACTCGTTCCAAGAAGCATCCAACATCCTTGCCATGAAGCTATACGTATCAGCGGCTTCATCGATCTGTGGAAAAAGTGCCGAATGTCAATAGTCCGATCCCTTTTCTATATATCATTGTTCAGTCTAACAGGCCCCAAAATTTTGTGCTATAATTACCTTTTTTTTAGTTGGGCGTCCAGCTCCATGTCCAGCCTTACACTCAATGCGACCTATGATTGGATTTGTCTGAGGACTATTCTCCAAACTCGTGCACAAAATATATTGCATGGTCTGAAGACACAAGTTGGACAGATTTTGAGAAGGGCAGTATAAATGAATGCAGATATGATACAAAATGAATGATGGATAAGACATATGACGGCCCCGACTTAATGAACATTTACTGTTTTGAGAACTTACAGCCAGCAGCTTCAGAGAGTGTAATGGCACAACTCGATCATCATGATCAGCAGTCAATAGCATGGTGGGTGGGTACTGTGAAGGTTGTTCGTGATGTTGTTCCCATGGTCTGCGGACATTATGCAGCGGCGAGTACCTGAGTAAGGAAAACATGAAGGTTAAAACAAGATGCAGTGTCCAGATGTTCACTGAGACTTACCTTTGCAAGATTGGGAATATGTGACGGTGCCAAGCAGAGAATTCAGCTTACACAAAAAAGCTCATTAACAACCAGCAAACTTTAAGATGCTATATAATGCCTGAGTTAAGTTGCTGAACGAATACACTTAGAGAGAGGCTGGTGGTTCCATGGAAATAGTAGAGTGAACAAAGTTCACAATCACCACCTTTGCTGTGCACTTTAAGAAAGATGGCAATCAAACTCGCTAAGATATGGTTTAATTTGGCGATAATAAGCAAGAGCATCTACTTTGTGCTGCCACCGGTGGTTCCTAGAAGACAGGCAACTGTTATGGATCCAACCTTGCAGTGTTGGACCCGGGCTTTTAAACCAAACCTAACTGTAAACAAGGCTTTTAGAATAAGAAGATGCCACTAGATTCTTATACTGAATTCAACTCACTCACTTGATTAGCCAATCGAACTCTTCCTTCTTGTCTGAACAGCCATAGTCAGAAGTCCATGCATGACCTAAAAAACAAAATTCAGCTAAAAATCAATATATAGACGGTGGTTATTGCTTATTAGAGCCATAGGAAGTCAGCTACCTATGGTAAACTTGTGAAATCGCAGCATGTCCATAACACCAACATGAGCCAGAGCACAACCAAAGAGGTCGGGTCGCTACCACATAAATGTAATAAACACAATTAATACAGATTAAAATAAGTGGCGAAACTAAAATATAATCAGGCAAATGAATAGACTTTCCACCTGATTTATGCAAGCCCCAACAAGCAGCCCGCCGTTGCTTCCACCTTCAATGCACAACTTCTTTGGTTGGGTATAACCAGCAGATACGAGGTATTCAGCAGCTGAAATGAAGTCATCAAAGCAATTCTGCTTTCTCGCAAGTGAGCCCGCTTTATGCCATTCCTCACCGTATTCTCCACCACCACGAATATTTGCAATGCAGACAACAGAACCTAAATGCCTTGTCAGAACAATTCGACTGACACTAAATGATGGTGTAATACTAATGTTAAATCCACCATAGGCATATAACAAACATGGGTGTGACCCATCCAACGTTATATTCTTCTTGGCCACAATAAACATAGGAATCCTGGTACCATCCTTGCTAGGCACAAAAACCTGAAATGAAAGCACCCAGTCAAGTAGGAAACAAATACCAACGTTTGTACATAGCGAGGACAGGAAAGGTGTATCTGTTAAATTTAATTTTCAGAAAAAAAATATCACTAAAGCTCCGCCAGAAAAAGAAGAGGAGAGAGAAAAGGAGAGCATCAACTAAATAGAACAGTATAGACACTATCAAAAATTATTCCTCTGCCCCCTTGGGGACACACTAGTAAAAAAGAAATAAGATTATTCCTAGAAAACATTTTGTAATTTAAACTTTAAATTGATCTAGTGATAATATCAAAACACCATTTAATGCTACAAAAACAAAAATGGGGAATAGTTACCTGATTCACTTGAAACTCTGTGCGATTGAATCCTGGCACGCTAATTTCACGGAATATCTTCACATCCGGAACCTCAGTGTCTAAATTGCATTGATATATTATACGAGAGGTGAGAAAGCTAGTAAACTCAATAAATACTGTACTATCCTCTCGCCGTGCAGATATCCCAGTAACCGAGCCAATATCAATTGGTAACCGATGCAGCAGAGATCCTGTTTTCAAATCCCTTATTTGTAGAACATGCTTCACATCATTCAAGTAACTCACAATCATTTTATCACCATGAACAGCATATGCCGATTCAAGAACATCTTTTTCGGATTCTGGGACAACGTCTATCCAACTACTCGGCTCCTTCAAATCTACCCGTACTATTTTATACTTAGGGGCATCTTTATTAGTCAAGAAAGTAAACAATGTGCCATCATTTGCAATCTCATGATACTTTGCATCAAAGTTATCAACAAGCTTAATAAATGGGAGCAGGCTATTTCCTCCTTTAAAACCTTCAAGGCCATCAGAAAATGCAGACATATCACAGTAGTATACTTTGTTGACAGGATCACAGCTCTCTTCAATATATAAGAGAAGATACTGCAGAATAACATGTAAATGATGTCATCTTGGAAGAAATTCAAACAAAAATGCTTTCTTCATTCTAGTCACGTGACAAAAATGAAGTAAATAAACATTCACAATACCTTTCCATCATCAGTCACACCAGCTTCGAACATGTATTTGGGGTTTTCCAGATCTCTCCAACACAGTATATCTTCAGATTGATCCGTACCCAAGAAATGGTAGTAAAGCTCATGATAAAGGTTGGAATTAGTCTCCATCCCAGCATCTAAGTTTTCTCCCTCTCTGAACAACAAATTCAATTTTTCTTTCAATCTAAAAACCACGAGGGTTCAATTATATTATCTACTAACATCGCTCAAACAATCAGGAATCCAAAATTATTCAATAGATTCATTCTTCATTCATCTCTCATTACTTATAACTAAAAAAATACAAGCTAGTTACTCTTTCTGGTAAATTAGAGTTCCCCAAATATCACTTGAAACTGTTATGTCTTGATCAACTACACTCAAGCAGCATTTTACTTGAAATTTCAAGGACACACAAAATGTTTACATACTTGGGATTTGGATAACGGCAATAGAAAAATCCTTTGCCGTCATGCGTCCAACTAACACCGGTAAACTTAACCTGCATCATCAAATAACATTTAAAACAATAAACTCAGCCACCAACACAACCAAAATCAAAATTTATCTAGGAATGGAAACAAAGCCTCACCCAATTTAAGGTATCAGCCTCGACTATCTTATCCTCCACGCGCATGACTTTGATTGTAACCCAATCACTCCCACTCGTACTAAGCCCATAAGCCAAGTACTTAGCATCCTCACTAACCGAAAGCGTTTCAGAATTCAATGAAACCGTCCCATCCTCACTCAGCCCATTTGGATCAAGCAAAACATCTGGCTCTCCCTCTAAACTATCCTGTAACCAGCCACAAAACATCAACACCAAGAATATTTTTAGGAAAAAAACATTGAAGACATCTTCTAGCTCGTAAAACCTGCACATAGAGGACGTTTTGTGCTTGAAGCCCAGTATTATGAAAGTAAAAATACTTGTTCCCTCGCTTAAACGGCGCGTCATATCGCGGGTGATCAAATAACTTCGTGATTTTCTCACGAAGTTTTTCTCTTGTATCGCATGCATTTAACACTGATTCTGTCAATTTTACTTGCTCCTGGACAAACCCTTTTACCTCCTCTGCGTCAGGATCTTCAAGCCTGCCAAGCCAAATACATTAATTAGTTTCTCGTGGATTAAGCTTTTTGCTCGGGATGGATTCGATTTTTTGGCAAGAATTTAATTACCATCGATAAGGATCTGCGATTTTTACACCGTGGTAATCATCAATTACAGCGTCGTCTCGGCGAGCGATTGGATACTGTAAAGGTTTGTCAAGAGCTGAGAGGGAACCCATTGGTCTTGGTCTTTGACGAGGACAGACCTCGGAATTGAAGACGTTTCTTCTTTGAGGTTGCTGTTTGGTTACGCGAAGGAGAGAATAGGAGAGAGGGGGACTTCGTAGAATGAGATTTTGGAGGTGGCGCGTAAAGAGGGAGGTGAGATTCGAGGGAGAAATAAATAAGGGGAAAGCGTGGTGTGCGAGTGAGAACGTTGCCGTTTGGTTTGGAACTTGAAGGAGGTGAGCCATTTGAGGATTGTCTGTAAACGATAGCACCACTCCATTCTCCATTTTGCTATATTAACCTTGTGGAGGATAATTTAAACTCGACCTGTGAGTTAATTTGATGATTTGATTTGGAAGGGTTTTTTATTTAATTGTAGTAGATGTTCAATAGGTGAAACTCGAGTTACCTGATATATAATTTTGTTGCTCGATTAATTTGATTTTATCAAGTTAATTTTCAATAATTTTATTTGAATTTTTTTTTTATTCAAATCAGTTTTATACTGAGTTAACCTGATCATAATCCTAATCAGTCTTGGGTTGAATTAGGTCTCTAATGGAGTATAATGAATATAGTTGAGAGATTAAAGGGTTTTTGAAAGTAAGTTTTATTTTTATTTTTTTTTGTTAAAATTTGATTTTTTTTAAAAATTAAATTATTAGTTTTTTAAAATCATTTTAATGAACTAAGATCAAAAATAAATTTAAAAAAATATAAAAATATTATTTTGATATTTTTTCAAAAGAAAAATATTTTGAAAAATAACTATTATCAAATTTTCAAATATCCTTTAAGTATATGTTTAGTAATGTGATAATTTTTATAATTACAATTTAAAAAAATATTTTTAGTTATGATTTTAAAAATATATATACAAATTGATTAAAATGATTATCAAATAGATTTTTACATGTAGAATAAATTAAAAGCAAGTCTTTATAAATAAAAGATATAGTTACCTTAACTTTTATAAAATAAACTCAATTATATCCAAACTTAATACGAAAATTAAAAACTACTTAACTGGCTGAACAATTTTTTTTATAATTAAACAAAAAAAAAATAGAAGCTACTAACTATACAAAACAATATCTAAGTGAAGTGTTATTGTCTATTATAGATTCACAGTGCCACTTCTCTTTTGTCCCGTGGTCGGGGTTTTTTTTGAGGAAATCTGGGAAAAGGTTCCTTTTTTTGGATGTTGTCGAGCAGGCAATGCCAGAAGTTCGGTTATCAATTTTGTTTTATTTCATTTGAAATAGTAAAAACATATCAATTCAAAAAACATAATAAAACAAAATAATTTTTATTTTATTTTAAATCTCAATCTATTCTGGATTTTTTAGCTAAATTTCAACCGAAACATTCCGGTTTCATTCCACATGTTCCATTACGTTCTTGAAAAACCATTGAATCAAATTGAACTTTATTCAATTTAATTAATTAAACCACCCAAGTATAAAAAGCTATTTTTCATTACTATTTTCAATAACAATGATATTAATGATAATATTAAAAATTATTATTACTATTTTCATTAACAATGATATTAATTTTTTAAAATTAGATTTATCACTAATATATATGGTTTATATTCATGTTGTTTTTTTTCATGTTTATACTTTGTAGGAATTTGAGCAAAACAAGGAATGTTTTAGATTCTATTAGCTTTGATAACATTAACCTAACTTTATATTTAAAATATTTGTGTTAAAACATTTTACTTTCATAAAATTTTGATATTTTGTTTAAGTTGAATTACTTTAAGTTAAAGATCTATTTAATCTAGACTATTTAGAAATATTTTAAAATTTGAAATTATATTTGTTTGGCATTGTGTTTGTATTGCATAATTTATAATTAATTTATCTTGAATTTGAATTATATATATATGAATAGTATAACCCTGAAACAGCATGTCAAAACACTCTAAAACTAAAACATTTTATTTTAATTAAAAAAACGAAACACCTAACCTATCAAAATGAAATTGATAACCTTAGTTTTTACAGCTTGTCGGGCTTGTCGGTGCTATTTTCTTTTTAATTTCAATTTCTCAAAATTCAAGTAATATCACGTGTTAATTGCAAAAAGAGGAAGCGATTTGGATTCACCCTCCTTTTCTTTTGCTTATAATAATCACTACATTCTTGGAGTAGTTTTTACAACCAAGACTAGTCCATTTCAATTGAGTTCTGGTTGACATTTATATATATATATATAAAGCTCGAATTCTTTTTTAATTCAAACAAAAAAAAATTATGTATAAAAAACAAACTCATTTATTACCTCGAATTAAGCTTTTAAATTCCTAGTAATCATTGCTGCAAAGTATAATTAACTTTTTATCCTTTTCGATTGTGCCAAGTTTGGTCTTGTTCTTAAAAATAGTTTTTTTTTAAAACGGTATGGTATATAACCAAAAGAAAACGACATGGGCACTTTATTTTTAAGAAAAAAAAAGAGTTTACACACAGATTGCTTCAAGAAGTGACACGTATTTGGAAATATATGGAAAAATTTTGTCCACCACATCGAACCAATGTTGTTATCGTTATTAAAAAAAAAACTTTTAATTTTTAATTGGTTTGACGTGAATATATAAAAAAATAAAAAATATTTCTAAAAAATAAACACCACCGCCTTACCCCCCGTTACCGGGCACTCTCCCTAGATTTTCTCGGGAAAAAACATGGCAACATAGTAGACCAATTACGTCGTCAGAATAGACCAAACACCACCAAATCCTCGAAGCGCCCCCAACCCTTTTCAAAGTTCAAAGCAAATGACCACACAAAAATGGCGTAATCATGTTCTCATTCACTTGCTACGCAGTTCTCACCTACCGCTTTCCTCGCTGCCTCCAAACTCTCCCTTCCTTAAAAGGGCAAAGCCCTCTCTTATTCTTCCTTTCACGTAACCAGACACCAACCTCCCGAAAGAAACCTTTTCGATTCCGAAGTCTCTCCCTGTCAAGACGAAGACCAATGGGTTCCCTCTCAGCCCTCGAACGACCATTACAGTATCCAATCGCTCGCCGAGACGACATTATAATTGACGATTACCATGGTGTAAAAATTGCAGATCCCTATCGCTGGTAATTAATATCTGTCTCTCTGTTTAAATATATAGTCCACTTCGGCGGGATTTCCTAACTTTGACCGAACTGAAGAGTTTGACTTAGTCTCGATGCGAAAGCTGGTCAGAGAATGCACAAGAAATTAATGTAAATTTGGTGTTTTTGGCAGGCTTGAAGATCCTGATGATGAGGAAGTAAAAGGGTTTGTACAGGAACAAGTTAAATTGACAGAATCAGTATTACAGACATGTGATGCAAGAGAAAAACTTCGTGAAAAAATCACCAAGTTATTTGATCACCAGCGATATTATACGCCGTTCAAGCGAGGGGACAAGTATTTTTACTTTCATAATACTGGGCTTCAAGCACAAGACGTCCTCTTTGTGCAGGTTTTATGAGCTAAAATTCGTTTTTTTAATCACATTGTTATTTTTTTTCAGAAGTTTTTGGTGTTGATGTTTTGTGATTCGTTACAGGATAGTTTAGAGGGAGAGCCAAAGGTTTTGCTTGATCCTAATGGACTTAGTGAGGATGGGACAGTGTCCTTGAATACACTTTCGCTTAGTGAGGATGCTAAGTACTTGGCTTATGGGCTTAGTACGAGTGGAAGTGATTGGGTTACAATTAAAGTTATGCGTGTTGAGGATAATATAGTTGAGGCTGATACTTTAAATTGGGTGAGTGAGACTTTGTTTCAATTCCGAAATGAACTTTGATTTTGGCTGTGTTGTTGGCTATGAGCTAATTGTGTTTAATGTTACCTGATAATGCAGGTTAAGTTTACCGGTATTAGCTGGACACATGACAGCAAAGGGTTTTTCTATAGCCGATACCCTGCTCCCAAGTATGTATCTACCTTTCTAAATGAATTAAGATGGGGGTGTAGCTTATCTAGGCATAATGATATTGACAGATGGTTCGGGGAATTTAATCGATTAGAATTGATAACTGCTTTGAATTTTAGTTATTTAAGTGTAAGGTGAGGTGAATAGTGAATTCATTGGAAGATAATGAATTACATATTGTGTTGAACCCTCTTAGTTTTTAGATTGATTTATGAAATTGAGTTTGCTATGTAGAGAGGGAGAAAATTTAGATGCTGGGACGGAAACTAATGCAAATCTTTATCATGAGCTATGCTACCACTTTGTGGGTACGGATCAATCCGAAGATATACAATGCTGGAGAGATTCTGAAAACCCCAAATACATGTTTGGAGCTGGTGTGACTGATGATGGAAAGGTATATTGTGAATGCTCACTTATATTCTTGTTTTCTGAATTATTTACTTTATTTTGGCGAATGACAAGAATGAAGAAAGCATTTTTTGTTTGAAATTCTTGGAAGATGACATCATTTTATATGTTATTTTGCAGTATCTTCTCCTATATATTTCAGAGAATTGTGATCCAGTCAACAAAGTATACTACTGTGATATGTCAGCATTTCATGATGGCCTTGAAGGTTTTAAGGGAGGAAACGCCCTGCTCCCTTTTATTAAGCTAATTGATGACTTTGATGCCCAGTATCAGGAGATAGCAAATGATGATACTGTGTTTACTTTCTTGACTAATAAAGATGCCCCCAGATATAAAGTAGTCCGGGTTGATTTGAAGGAGCCAAGCAGTTGGATTGATGTTGTTCCAGAATCTGAAAAGGATGTCCTTGAATCAGCATTTGCTGTTAATGGTGATAAAATGATTGTCTGTTACCTGAGTGATGTGAAGTATGTAATACAAATAAGGGATTTAAAAACAGGATCTCTGCTGCATCAATTACCAACTGACATTGGTTCAGTTACTGGGATATCAGCAAGGCGAAGGGATAGAACAGTATTTATTGGGTTTACTAGCTTTCTCACCCCTGGAATAATATATCAATGCAATCTAGACTCCGAGGTTCCTGACATGAAAATATTTCGTGAAATTAGTGTGCCAGGATTCAATCGATCGGAGTTCCAAGTGAATCAGGTAGCTATTTTCTCTGTTTGCCTTTTTCTAGCATTAAATAGTGTTCTGATATCACCACTAGATCAATTTAAAGTGTTTTGTAGGAATAGTCTCTTTTTGTTTGCTGGTTTCCCTGTGGGACAGAGGAATAATCTCAATAGCTGAATTGCTTATATGAGATCTTGTTCCTCAAAATTAAATTCAACTTGTATATTCTTCTGCTCTCTCCATGTACAAAAACTAATCTATGTTTCCTACTTGACTGGGTTCTTTCATTTCAGGTTTTTGTGCCTAGCAAGGATGGTACCAAGATACCGATGTTTATTGTGGCCAAGAAGAATATAACATTGGATGGGTCACACCCATGTTTGTTATATGCCTATGGTGGATTTAACATTAGTATTACACCATCATTTAGTGTCAGTCGAATTGTTCTGACAAGGCATTTAGGTTCTGTTTTCTGCATTGCAAATATTCGTGGTGGTGGAGAATACGGTGAGGAATGGCATAAAGAGGGCTCACTTGCGAGAAAGCAGAATTGCTTTGATGACTTCATTGCGGCTGCTGAATACCTTGTATCTGCTGGCTATACCCAACCAAAGAAGTTGTGCATTGAAGGTGGAAGCAATGGCGGGCTGCTTGTTGGGGCTTGCATAAATCAGGTGGAAAGTCTATTCATTTGCCTGATTATATTTTAGTTTCGCCACTTATTTTAGTTTGTATTAATTGTGTTTATTACATTATTGTGGCAGCGACCAGATCTCTTTGGTTGTGCTCTGGCTCATGTTGGTGTTATGGACATGCTGCGATTTCACAAGTTTACCATAGGTAGCTGACATCCTGTGGCTCTAACAATGATCATCTTTTGTATCAGTTTTTTTCTAAACTTTTGTTCTTTAGGTCATGCTTGGACTTCTGACTTCGGCTGTTCAGACAAGGAGGAAGAGTTCGGTTGGCTATTCAAGTGAGTTGAATTTAGTATTAAAATCTAGTGGAATCTTCTTATCCCATTACCCTTGTTTCTGGTCTGGGGTAGACATGTAGTTCGACTGTCTGGGTCTGACACTGTTTTCATTTACTGTCACTAAATTAAACTATATCTAAACTAATTAGATCGCTGCCATTTTTTTAAAGTCACATACCCATGATGGTGGTGATTGCCAACTTCGATACTGTTTTTTCCATGAAAAATAGTGGCATATTTAGACTGGTGAGCACCTCCATACCGTGCTCTACTCCCCTTCATTCAGCAAGTTAACCCAGGCAGATGGAAATTCAAGTCTATGGTTTTTTAGTTCATAAGCCTACCTTAATGTCAAGTTTCAGTAGCATAAAGCATGTTATCTGCTTGGCATGACCACATATTCACAACGAGTATAGTCTGATGATTTCTTGACGCTACTTTTGTTGTTTGACGTTCATGTTTTTCCTTTCTCAGGTACTCGCCACTGCATAATGTTCGCAGACCATGGGAACAGGATCCTGAACAACCTTCTCAGTACCCATCTACCATGCTATTGACTGCTGATCACGATGACCGAGTTGTGCCGTTACACTCACTGAAGTTATTGGCTGTAAGTCCTCAACTTTCTTCAATCCTAATTGTTCTTTGAGATGGTAACACAGACATTGTGTACATCGTGAATTCGGTTTGTAAAAGGAGCAGGATATTTCATGATCAGGCTGTTCAGTCAATAATTTAGTCAGCAGAAAAAAGTTATTACTGTGTTTACGCTTCCCCTCTCAAAATGTGTCCAACTTTTCCTGCCAGACCATGCAATATATTTTGTGCACGAGCTTGAAGAACAGTCCCCAGACCAATCCAATAATAGGTCGCATTGATTGTAAAGCTGGACATGGAGCTGGACGCCCGACTCAAAAATTGGTAATTGTTGCACAAATCTATAGGTCTTGATTAGATCACCTTCTTATCACAGACTACTGACATTCGGCTCTTGTTCTGCAGATTGATGAAGCAGCTGATAGGTATAGCTTCATGGCAAAGATGTTGGACGCTTCTTGGACTGAGTAGGATCAGATTTGGAATAAAACAAGGAAAATATGCATTTGATTGATGAAAAAAGGACAAATAGCAAATGCTTTGCTCAAATTGTGTCCATCATTCACAACTACGTAAAAGATTTTCTTTTTGTTATGAATTTTCAGATTCTAATCACCTGAAAATCACAACCCATTTCTCTCAATTGATTAATGCTTTTACTAGGAAAGAATGGGTTTTGCAACACGACATTTCGAGAATATTTTTGTACTCTCACATAACATTTTAAGTTTTTAAATTAAAACAATTATTTAATACGATAACATAGCTAAAGATGGAATTTTATCATTCCAATAATATCTAATAAAATTATAAATTTTAATTATAAGGTGATGGAAGAGACATGTTAGAAAGAATATGAGATTACAGATGATAACTTTCTAAATGCTTTTTTTAATTATTATTTCATGATAAAATTCAATAATCACAAAATGGCATATTACTATATATGTATGTGTGTGTGTGTGTGTGTGTTTTTGTAAGATATAACGAAAATTGAACTATTGTTAGTAATAACTACAATAATGCTAGGAAACTTAAAAGGTTTTTTTCACTAAATGATGTGAAAATTTCTGGTGGGAGTTTGTAAATTACCATATCAAAGGTGAAGATCTATCCCATTACGATGAATTTAAAAACGTTCTCTACTTCAAATCTGATGTTTGGTAGTGGAAAAGGTTGTCATGTTGTTTGTTCTCGCTCTCTCAAAAGGTGTCCAGCTTGTTTCCCCAGGCCATGCAATATGTTCTGTGCAAAAGCTTGGAGAATAGACAACAGTCCCCAGACCAATCCAATAGTTGCTCGCATTGATTGTAAAGCTGGACATGGAGCTAGACGTTCAGCTCAGAATTTTTTTAATAATTCTTGGTTCTAACTTCTCATTATCACCCCCCTTATAGCAGGCAATTGACATTTGGCTATAGTTCTGCAGATCGGTGAAGATTTCGGTAGGTATAGCTTCATGGGAAAGATGGCGGGAGCTTCTTGGAATGAGCAGGATTAGATTTGAACGTCAAAAGAAAAAAAAACTACGTCTGATAGATGAAAAAAGAAAGATGGACACAGAATAACAAAATGTTATATACCGGGGTGCTCTGCAAAATTTTCTGCCCAAGAGTAAAAAAGACCAAATTTTCTTACCACATTCACGGTCAGAAGCAAGTCATAAGAGAGAGATAAGGACTGTTTTTCTACTCCCTTTTCAAGATTAGTTGTTAATCCGGGAAACTTAAGATTTAGAGCTTGATTTTAATTTAGAGTTTTTAATTTATCCGGAAAAAACCTGGTTAATTTAATTGAATTTTATTTAATTTCATTGACCTGATTAAATCTGGCTCAGCATTAAAACAGAAAAAAAAAATGATGAAACAACATTAAATCTTCTTATGAGTTAATAGGATGATCCAATAACTTAGATTTTTTCCAGGTGAATTCTCGAATCGAGTCGGGATCAGGGTCAAACTTAAGATTTCTCACCCCAAACTAGAAGCAAACAGGCTTTTTCTGAACGATTAGGGACTAAGTTGACATTTGGCCAAAGGTTGAAGCGCTAAGCCCAGAATGCACAAACCGAATCCAAATACACAGAGGAGTTTCCTTCACCTCGCACACGCCATTTCACTGTGACTGTATCTCAAACTTGGAGCGTAACAGTCATTTCATGGCAATTAATCCGCAGAGCTTTCTAGGGTTTCTCTCTGTCACCAACAAAATCACCAGGTACCGCTTGCCTCACCTTCTTCGCTCTTCAATTCCATTTTCAACCCTAGACCCTCCTCAATTTGCCACTTCTCAAGATAATATCAAGCTTCAATATAATCTCGGCGAGGATTACGTTCTTAATGAGCTCTCTAATCTGTTACCAATCTCTCCTAAACCACCAATTCCTCACCCATACAACCACGATCGTTCGATTAGTAATAAGCAAGTCGAAATCAGACCCGTTTTTGATCGGTTTTTATCCCCTGAAGAGAAATTAAGAGGAGTTTTTGTTCAAAAAATCAAGGGTAAATCTGGAATTGAACGTGCTCTAACAGAATGTAGTGTGGATTTGAGTCTTGATGTTGTTGCTAAAGTGCTTAATAGAGGGAATTTAGGCGGGGAAGCTATGATTATGTTTTTTAATTGGGCGATTAAGCAGCCTATGATAAGTAAGGATGTTGACAGTTACAATGTAGTCATTAGAGCACTAGGTAGAAGAAAATTTATTGATTTTATGGTGAAATTTTTGCATGAGTTGAGGGTAGAAGGTGTGAGCATGAATTCGGAGACGTTGTCGATTGTAATTGATAGTCTAGTTAGGGCCCGTCGAGTTTATAAAGCAATTCAAATGTTTGGGAACTTAGAAGAAGAGTTTGGGTTTGAGCGTGACGCGGAGTCATTGAATGTGCTTTTGCAATGTTTGTGTAGAAGGTCTCATGTAGGTGCTGCGAATTCGTACTTCAATTCGGTGAAGGGGAAAATACCGTTTAATTGTATGACGTATAATGTAATCATTGGTGGGTGGTCGAAGTTTGGTAGAGTTAGTGAAATGCAGAGGGTTTTTGAGGAAATGGAAGAAGATGGTTTTAGTCCTGATTGTTTGAGTTTTAGTTACCTTCTTGAGGGGTTAGGAAGAGCTGGTAAGATTGAAGATGCTGTTATGATATTTGGTAGTATGGAGGAGAAAGGTTGTGTACCGGATACTAATGTTTACAATGCCATGATTTCTAATTTCATTTCAGTTGGGAATTTTGATGAGTGCATGAAGTATTATAGGTGTTTATTGAGTAAGAATTGTGATCCCAATATTGATACTTATACAAGAATGATCTCTGGTTTGATCAAAGCTAGTAAAGTGGCTGATGCTCTTGAAATGTTTGATGAGATGTTGGATCGAGGGATGGTTACTAAAACAGGGACTGTAACTTCTTTTATTGAACCTCTCTGTAGCTTCGGCCCACCCCATGCTGCAATGGTGATCTACACAAAGGCAAGAAAAGTTGGCTGTAAAATATCACTAAGTGCTTATAAGCTATTGCTGATGCGGCTTTCCAGATTTGGTAAATGTGGAATGATGTTAAAAATATGGGATGAGATGCAAGAAAGTGGTTATTCTTCCGACATGGAAGTTTATGAATACCTCATCAGTGGACTTTGCAACATAGGACAGTTTGAAAATGCTGTCCTTGTCATGGAGGAGTCTATGCGCAAGGGCTTTTGCCCAAGCAGGTTCATCTGTAGCAAACTAAATAACAAACTGCTTGCTTCAAATAAAGTTGAGAGAGCTTACAGGCTATTTTTGAAGATCAAACATGCTCGTCACAGTGAAAATGCGAGGAGATGTTGGCGTTCTAATGGCTGGCACTTTTGAACAGGCATCTTCTGTATTGACAAGTATATTGTGTCTTTCCTTCTCTGTTTCCCCTGCAGCATGTACTTGTTTTTTCCTGGAGTGTGTCACAATCATTATCTTGAGCAATATTTCTTATGGTCACTTGCAATGAACAACTGATAGAATCCAAAAGTTCTTCTAAATAGTTACATCACTAATCTTCTGTTACTCAGTCATGGGCGTTAGAAGTGAAGAATTGTTTTTTTCTTTGAGAATTTGTTTTAGTGACATCCTTCCTGTCTATATCTAAGGTTTTGGTTTATTGAGTGCAGGCGACAGTTTTCAGTGGGAAATAGTTAGATGCTTGTGGATTACAGAGACAAACTGTGAAGTTCACAATGGTGAAAAGCCAACTTCTCGTGACTCGTGACTCTGAACTGCTGCGTAAGAAACTTGACTTCATCAATTTACGAGCTATCCTTATTAACTTCCTTGGTAGTCTTTTGTTTGCTGAGGTTCTCTTTACCTGCTTGGGAAGTGTAGTTCATATTGTTTAGTTGCTGTAATTTGATAACTTTCTGATTTGACTTTGCTTATCGGTCTTTCTAGTTGCCTATAAGTTGCACTATGAGGTACCAGGTACCAGGTACTCAGGTTACTGGGAGGACTTCAGTTGATCCTCCCACCAGAGGTGTTTGATAGACTGCTATGTAGCTCAGCCCGGGGTAGTATACTGGAGTAGATCCTTACTTCTTCAGTCTATGTTTTGCCATGAAATTAGATGAGGGTTGATTTTTTATCTGTCCACAATGAATTATGACAAGTTGTGAATGGTGGGCATTTTCTTATCACATTTGATTGGATTTACTTTTAAAGTGTTAAGAGTAAGAAAAGTGCATGGATTTTGCTGCTTTTAGCATGCTATCTTGTGTATTTGTGCTCTTGAATTTCATCAAATTTCTGAATTTTCATTCTTTACCAGCAAACTGGCCTTCGTTAGGATAGCAATAAATGTATATAGCTGTTTTTCTCTACCTATTCTTAGTGATAAACTGTTCACTTTATCATACTAGGAGTCATCTCTTATATTCGACCTGCCATTTGTTTTTAACATTTGAACTTCTTTCCTTATGCAGAGACTGTTGTCATTATGCCATAAACAAAGGAAGAGAGAATCATAAGAAACACTGACTGTAACTCACTGAGTGAGAAAGTAGCAGAGTGACAAGAAAACACACAGCTGGAAATGGCAAATTTAATCCAGGAGCCAGATTCAGAAGGCCAAAACCTATAATTAGCACCTCACATAGAGAAGGATGCACAGTGCGGATTTGTACATAGAAGGCAAGAAAGAGAGATCAAACCCTGGATTCATATGGCAGACATGAGGTGTTCGTGTAGCAGACTTTGCAGGAAGGGGTTTTCTGTACTTGAACTTAGATGCATGTTTGTCTTGCTTCTCTGTTTGTCCATCCATGACAGCGCGACCTTGATTTGGGTTTGATGTGTCATAAATCAGTTCTGTTTAAGTGTGGTTCCTTATTTTGGGAACAATGATCTCCATAGCCAAGTGCTTGCCTAATGGTATAGGTGTTGACCTCATTGACCCTGGCTGTTGTGCCATTAGAGTGAGGAGTGACCCATGACGGATGGGGCTGGGTAATCATCAGTAAGGTGCAGCCTTGATCTTCATTTTATTTTTCAAGAAGCTTGCTGCTAGCCCACGTGGTGTTTCCAGTGATGTACAACTTCTGGAAAACCTATCGGTGAGCTGTTGGGGATAACATTTCTGGTTGTGGTTTATTTTCATGTAAAGACCAAGGTAATATAACTGGTAGAGCCTCTTCCGTTCAAAAATTTATACTAAGACAAGACAAGATTAATAATAATCGTACATGGTGAAATATATAGATTAACGAAACCTAGTAAATTGCAAATACATTCAAGACTAATGCAAACCTCTTTGCTTGAATTAACAGGAGTGACTAATATTTGGAAAGCTCCTACCTGCAAATAAAGGAAAAAAAAAAAAACATAAATCCAGGCAATAAAGGGAATATGCCTGGATTTATGACTTGAGAAGCACCATTCAATTCTCTCCCAGGGATTAGCAACGTCGTTTGCTAGGTTCAAGAGGACCACCGGATAGCTTTTGATCTTTTCTTCTTATTGTTTGTCACAATCAACCAGCTGTACTTTTAAGGTTGTGCAGGAAGACTTCTGTACCAAAAAGTTTAAGAATGGAGGATCAGGCTGAAAATGTACGTCATGGATGTTTGTTCCGTTTTTTTTTTTTAAAAAAAACTCATCATGTTTTTCTATTCTTAATTACGTAATGCATAAAGTTCCTGAAAACATGAACAGTCTGATTATTTTCTGATTTTCTAATATTTTAGACAGCATAATTGACAATTGTGTACAAATTGCTATGCACCCAAATTTCACAGTGCATGCATGTGATCCTATTTTGTAAGAGAAGATCCAATATATGTTACTGGTTGGTGATATCAACTATGTTATAATTTCAGTCTGGCATGTTAGCTAATCAAGCTGAGCTGGGGGCTACATTGCTTTCGCCATTGTCTCCAGTTATCCTGGACATTTTTCTTTTTTATTGTATTTCTACTGGGATCCTGATCTGCACACTCAGTAACATGTCTAAAGATGCCTTTTCAGGTTCTGCTGTGCTCTGCGCATCATTTTTTCCCTCTATCTTCTTGACCAGTGCTTGGATTCAGCTTCACAAGGATGTAATTGCACTGACTGTATACTCATGGGATTCTCCATCCAAGGTATGGTGTTTTGACATGACTAGGAGTGCTTTGCTTTCAGACTTTATTTTCTTTATGCTTTCAAATTAGCTTCTTGTATAAATTGGGCGTATTTAGTTGCAAAGCTGTTATGATTCTCTTTATTGTGTTTCGTTTACTAGTTTATAGGTAGCTCAACTATTTGTTCTTGCTGTTATTGAAAGGGTAAAATGACGTCTTTAAGAGAAAAAAATTGTCAGTGACAGCCATGACCCACCCTATGACTCTTCTCAGGTATCTAGCATGGTTAAAAAGAAAAGGTTGTTAGTGCAGTACTGATTGGACTTTGTAAGTGAAGGTGGGCTATATGGCTGAGATTCTTGGACTGTTCTTTCGTTAGATGTGATTGCAGTTGAAAACAGATAGATTTGAAGGGTAAACTGTAGTTTATGCTTTCGTTTTCTTTTTCATTTATAAAATTTTTTATTCTTTTCAATTGCAATTTCTTATTTACGGTTTTTCATTTTGATATTTATTTTTTAAAATTTTTAATTTTATTCTTGGCATTTTCATTGAATTTTTTTTTAATTTTATCATTCAATCAAAATTTCTATTATTTTATTTTTTCAGTTTGATTCTTATTTTTTTATTAAAGCTATTTTTCAATTCAATTAAACTCTTTAATTGAAAATTTTTATCTCTCCAATTAATTTTTTTTCCCATCTTTATTTTTTTCAATCCTTTTATGTAATTATTTTTTTTCTAATTTCATACATTTAATTTGTTAGAAATTCAGCTTCGTAAGATCTTATTATTCTAAATTAGTTTTTTTTTAATATTGGTTTTGTGATTTTTCTATAAATTTATCCCGATCTCATGATCTAGATCACGATTTTTGCATTTTATTTTATTTTTTTTGTTATTTTTTTTTCTATTTTATTTTTCAAAATATTATTCTAATTTTTCTATAATTTTTTTTTATACAAATGAAGTTTATTTTTTAAAATAAAAAATATTTATTTTTAAATTATATTGTTGATGTGTTCAGCCTTACATAATAATATTTTTTATGATGTGAGTTATTTTATTTTTATTTATCTTTTAAATTATGGGTATTTTAAAAAATAAATTTATTATTTATTTATTTAAATAAATAAGTTCAATATATTATTCTGTGTGCGGTGATTATCATGGTACATAGAACAGGTAGCCTTGTGTATAGCTTCAGAACCTGAGCATATGTCAGCATTTTGCTCTGCACTCTTGTGATAATTAGATTTTCTTTAACTGGCATGCAGTAACTTGATGTTTTTCATCTGGATGAAAGGATAAATCCACTACTGAAAAACTTTGTAGTGATTATAGCTAGTAGATTCTTGGGTCATTATCATGCATCAAATTTAGTAATTGCCTGCTATGATTACAGGTTGGCGAGTCTCCTGATCAATCTAAGGCGAAGCTTGCGCTTGTAAATCCAATGGCTTTCCTCTCTCTTTTTTGACTCTGGTTAGTTTTGCTGCATTCATACATCTTTACTTGGACGTTATGACATGGGAAAGGCTTATTATACCACAGACAAAATTTGCCATGCCCCAGACAGCTTGCAGCATTTTATTTCAAGGGTCGGTTTGCTCCTTTGTCTCATCGCCGTCCCCATCTGCAAAAGAAATTAAATCACAATATAATTTAACTAGTGTTGACGTAAGATACAACTTGTAGTACAAAACTTTCTATTTTTCAATTTTACTGGAACATCATTGGTTTGTAGACCTGTTCATTCTATCATTCATTTTTTAACCATCTGTTAGCAAACACAGAAAGATTTCGAAACAGGATTAGATTTAGTCCATCATAATGAAAACGAATACTGGCACTAAATGAAACGAATAAAAACTTGTTGCACGTGTAAAAATAGGTTATGACAAATCTTATCTAGTGAAAACAAAAACAAATTAGTTTGGTTATAACAGCAACAATAACAAAAAAAAAATCATCAATCAGAAAGAACTAGTTTACATATTTAAGGGTTGGAATTTTTTTTTAATGTAATAAAAAATATTTAGGCCGTATAAAAATATCTAATATTGTTATTAAATTTAACTCAGTAGGTCAACTTTCAAGCCTCCAAACCCAACTTCTTACCGGTCGGGTTTAAAGTTAAATTATGTGAGAGTTTTTTCAATATAACCTAATAGACTTGGTCAGTCCAAAAACAATCTAGTTAACCAATAAAAAAAATATAATTATAAAATTAAGAATAAAAAAGATAAAATTGATAAAAATAAAAATAAAGAGCCACTCAACTCAATTTCTTGCTTAACTCAAGATTTAATTTAAATCATGTGAGAGTCTCTGCAACATGATCTAGTCATCTTGGTCAATCTAAAAATAACTTAGCTTATCGCTAAAAAAAAAAGACTAAATTGACTTAACAAAAAAAACACCCAACCTAATCTTTGACCATAAATCATGCGAGTGATGACTTATCATGACTTAATTAACTTGATCAACCAATCCACAAGTAATCTAGATGACCATATTTTTTTATAAAAAAAATGCAATTAAAGAAAAAAAAAACAAAGAGAGAATAAACGATTAAAAAGGGGTGCACTTGTTTTAGGTGTATGACACCCCCATATATTTGAGTGCAGAGAAGAATTTACAATCTAAAAGAAATAATTTTAGTTGTTAAACCTGCCTAAAATTTGGTGGGTTGATATCATAAATCTATGACCCATAGTTTAATCAAGGCTAAGTATTAAAAAACTGTTTGGTATTGAAATAGGTTTTTTTTTCTTTTGTCAAACCATGAATAAAAATTATTTGGTTAGCTAAATAAAATGTTTTTCTTACACTAGTCCCATACATGATTATACTTAAAATAACTTAATTTTTTTATTAATAAAAATTTGTTTTTCATTTATCTTCTATGAAAAAATTTATTTCATAGCAATCCTTGCCAAACACATGAATTTTTAAATTTACTTTATAAAACCATAATTAAAAAAAAATTAACTCCAATCATAAAAACTATAGCAATACAAATATATCCGACTTGAATAAAAGAATTCATCTAATAAAATTTAATTGACTTCATCGAGTTTATAGTGATTCAAAGATTCTTACTAAATCCAGTTGAAACTCGATTGGTTCGCACAAGAAATTAAAAAGAAGAAGAAGATAAATATATAATAATATTATTTTAATAAAAAATAATTAACTTGTACTTAAAATTGAGCGTTTCTCGTGTCCATCCTCTTGCAAGTACGAATTACGACGGTAATAACACCAACATTAGTACATGGACCTAAGCCCATCGCCCACATAAATGAAAGGTGGCCCATTTAATCATCACTTTCACCAGTATATTATTATTATATTAATAATTTACACGCGCCATAATAATAATTGAAGGAAAAACCGCTTCTGTCCTCCTGGTGGGGACTGCTGTTAGCAAAGCTAGCGCCAACATTGCAATTAAACGGAGAAAGAGCAAAGACTTGGTGACGACTACAAACCTTTATTTGCCTTTCACTTTTTCAGTCTCTTCTCACTATTATTTTCTTCGATTCAATCCAGTTATCTCTTCTCACCGGAGGAAATGTACGGTCCTGATTAGCTGTCCTAATAATCTATTTGATCTTGATCAATGGGGAGTGTTTCATCGGAGGATTGGTTAGATCAAGTGAGCGAGAGGTTCGAGCTCGACAGTTACAGTTTGAGTGCGGATGTGAGCGGATCGGAGAGTGACACTTCTAGTAGTAGCTTCTCATGCCGTCGTTACGATCTCCAAGGCGGCGCTTCCACTTCTTTCACTTCTTCGACTCCTGATTTCGCCGGTAATTCCGTTTCTCCTCTGCCGCTTCCGGTGATGCTACCGGTTGTTGGTGATAGACATGTTGCTGCTAGTCCCGATGAGATGGAAGAGAAACCGGAGACTGACTTGTCCGGTTAGTTAATTAATTATTTTTGCTTAATTTAGTTTTTTTAATCTATTTTTGGATAATTTTTCTTACTGTAACTGCAGTTTTCTAATTTTTTTATTTTTATTTTTGGCGGTTGCAGAAATTGCACTGATGAAGGAGCGGTTTGCTAAGCTTCTGCTTGGAGAAGACATGTCAGGTGGAGGACAGGGAGTTTGCACCGCCGTCGCCATCTCCAATGCCATCACCAATCTTTCTGGTTAGTGAGTGAAAGAAATGAATATTGAATACTGCTTTGGCCGTAATCAATTGAAGAAAATTGCTTGAGATTTATGTATTTGTATGTCGGTATATATTTGGCAGCTTCTGTGTTTGGGGAGCTATGGAGATTAGAGCCATTAGCGCCACAAAGAAAGGTAATGTGGCAGCGAGAGATGGAATGGCTTTTATGCATAAGTGATTCCATAGTAGAGCTTGTACCATCAATGCAGGAATTTCCTGGTGGTGGGACTTATGAGGTTATGGTGCCTCGGCCACGTTCGGATTTATATGTGAACCTCCCGGCACTCAAGAAGCTTGATGCAATGCTGATTAGCATTCTTGATCTGTTTTCTGAATCTGAATTTTGGTATGTTGATCGTGGGATAGTAGTTGCTGGTGATGATGATGTGGAGGAACTTCCCATGTCTTCCTCTTTGAGAAGACCATCAATCAGACAGGAAGAAAAATGGTGGCTTCCTTTCCCTAAAGTTCCCCTGGCTGGTTTGTCGGAAGACACAAGAAAGAAGCTGCAGCAGTGTAGGGAGTGCACAAGCCAGATCCTTAAGGCTGCGTTGGCAATTAACAATAGTGTGTTAGCTGAGATGGAAATCCCAGATACTTATTTTGAGAGCTTGCCCAAGGTATGGGAACCCTACCCTGCTACTTCGAATTCCATTTATGCTTGATGAATCAGCTGTGGATGTGAATGAATACTGCACGGTCAAAGTTTTATTAATCTTTAGTTTCCACCACATCCATGCCAAGTAAATTCCTTTTCTATCTGTTAAGCAGTTTGGTCTGAGGTTTTTATGTGTTTGATATGTTGTCCCTGGTATAAAATGTATTGCTAATGTGCTCATGTTATTTAAAGAAGAGAGTATAATGCTGTTCCTGTATTTCGTTTTTTTGTCTGCTAGGCATATATGTATAATTTCCGCGCTGGCATTCTTTTTATGTGAATGAACATTTGCATCTACTGTACATTGTACTCTAAACCATCAAAAGGGATTAACTCTTACAAAGGACACAATGCTGTTGCTTATGCAATGTTCCTATGAAATATACGCTGTTAATTTTGGTTTTCGTGGCCTTTTCTTTTCTTTTTCTTTTTTCAGAGTGGAAAAGCTTGCTTAGGCAGAATCATGTATCATTATATAACTGCCAAACACTTCTCCCCAGATTATCTTTTGGATTACTTAGACTTGTCATCAGAATACACCACTTTGGAAATAGCAAATCGGATAGAGGCTGCCACGCATTTCTGGAGCCAAAGTTACCAGAACAAGCACTTAATTCGTGCAAGGAATGGGAAGTCATCATGGAGTGGCAAGGTGAAAGGATTTGTTGGTGAAATACCCAAAAGAAAACTTCTAGCAAAACGAGCCGAGGTTCTCATACATAACCTAAGGCTACGTTTTCCTGGCCTCCCACAGACTGCTCTAGATGTAAACAAGATCCAATATAACAAGGTATTTGCCTGCACATTATTACCCATGCATTGTAGCCTTTTTGCTCCTGTTTGCTGATGACACGGTTCCATACCTCCAGTTCACATATGGGTAAAACAAATTGTTTCTCTGCTACAGGATGTAGGGCATGCTATCATGGAGAGCTATTCTAGGGTGATGGAAAGCTTGGCCTTCAACATAATGGCAAGAATTGATGATCTCCTATATGTGGATGATGCCACCAAGCAACGTGCAACAACAGAGTCAGCATCTCCTTGTTTTCAGGGACAGTGTGGTAGTAGACCATCCAAACAAAAGTGGATATCATCTAGCCATGCTTCTTTTCAACACGGTCCTTGTTCCTCCGCATTGACTGTGCCAACTGTCGGCTCTTCCAGTGAAGTAATCAGGATTACTAATGGAAGGAAACCCCATTCTTTGAAGAAGAGCAATTTAAGGGACTCGGTAGATCAGACTCTAGAGAAACTAACAGTTTGACTTGTTAGATCATATCGTCCTCCTGTTTGGACGACCTCAGTACTAAAAGACTTCTTACTGCTTCTGAATCTAGTTTAGATAGCTTGTTCCACTAAGCACAGATTTGTGCACAATATGTATATCCTTTTGCAGAGAGACAGCATACCCATAAACATTATGGACATAAGACCGAACTCTGGTTTCGTTTTTTCCTTGTCGGTTTTGGAGGTTTGAGTAATGTGTAATAGCAAAACTGTTTAATTCTTTTTATTTGGAACTTCCGTGCAACTGAAGAAAGTCCATCAGTATTGCTGATATGGGAATTTGGGCATCCTCAAACTTTCAAGGTAGCAGGGAAGCTCATCTGAGTTTGTCGGAAGAAACAAATGTTTGAGCTTCAACGAGGACCTTCTATTCCAGGCTATCCAGAAAGAGAGATTGTTTCAGTGCAAGAAATCGAATCCATGGATCGAAATTCGAAGGACGAGGACCCATGTTTTCGAGAAATATATGGAGCAGGACTGTCCCAAAGCTGATCAGGTTCAGTTGAATAGTAATGGTGCTGAATATTGGACGATGCACTGCATCGGTGTGTATATACAGGGTTGTAGCTGATCTGAATGGGCCTTGGGTTAAAAAAATTAAAAAGTAATATAGCTATGGAGTTGGATGGTTGCAGGCCGATCTCTTGGGACCAGTGTTCCAATCCTGAAAGAATCACCAGGGAATGCCAGTCCTCCTCTGGATGACATGTCTCAAGGGCATGCCTGTTGTGGTTGATGCTTAGGCAAATAACACTCTGTAACAGGAAAGGTGAAATTCTTCCATGTTGGGCTTTGCACAAAATTGGGTGAAGCTTTAAAAATTTCTGCTTCACGTACAAACACACGAGGAATGCGCTCACGCTTGGGGTTTGCCAGGGATGTAACTTGAAAGGGGCAAAATACCTCCCTGAACTATGGGAATTGTCAATTTTCCCCTTAAAAGTATCTCGAGTTTCAATTTTACCCCTCTCTATTCCTCCTACTTCTCTACTTTCATATTTTTGTGCCGCGTGGCATAATACAATTAGGCATTTGGAAGCCTTGCGAGTAGTCAATAGCTTCTCTACTTCTCTTTTGGTTCATCCTTCGTACAGTCTGAATTACTTATAAAAAATACATTATCAAAATAAGTAAATTTCGATTATAAAAAAAACACAACGCAATTCCTCTTTCTTTTGGTTCATCCTTCGTACAGTCTGAATTATTTATAAAAAAAATACATTATCAAAATAAGTAAATTTCGATAATAAAAAAAAAAAGCAATGACTTGTACAAAAAAGGTCACAATATCCGGACATATAGAAGATTAAAAAATGCTTAAATAAATTTCGAATTTCATTGCTTTTTGGTACTGAGTCCAATTTATTTCTGGATGGAGCCCTAACAGTGAACTTCTTTACCTTGATAAATGCTTATGGTCCCTCGTCGCCCCCTCCAGTTTTGTGCACTGAAAGAACACAGTACTGCCATTACTCAGCCATATTATGGTCCCCGATGGAGTAATTATCACCATCCCAGCGGCTCTTATTTTACCCTTTTATTGAGTGTCCTACCATGCCTAAATTGAAGTCACATTTGAACCAAAAGGGATACAAGAATCAAAATCACTAATACAAAATTCTATGAGCAAGTGCTTAAAGCAAAAAAGCTTGACTTTCAAACATCAATGTGGAACCTTGAGTGGAGCCACCTGGTAATGTAACCCTCTATTATTATTCCAAACATTTCCATGCGTCTGATGGCCAAATGCACAAAGCACAATCACAACAAATTATTTAGAAATTTTGCCTTTACATCATCAAAAAAGACACTCAGCGTGTGGACTTGGGAGTATATCCTAGAAATGGAGTGTTTGGCATGCCCTAACGAAAGACCTGCCCAACCAAATTAGATATTAGTTGAATATCTGACAATGAGGGGAAAAAATTGGTGTGGTAGACATGCATGAAGCCATGAACACTGAAATATATAACTAGATACTCAACATGATTTTATATATATATATATATATATATATATATATATATATATATATATATAAAGAGTCAGATAGAGGATCATTACAAAGGGGTTTTGATTCAAAGACCTTCGATGCATCCTATAATTAAGTTGAGTTGAGTTCGTATGATCGCTGCAAAGAGGCATCGTCCAGCCTTCAACTCTTTGAGTCTTTATTAATTGAACTAATCTTGAGTACGATCACTTGAGTTAGATTCAAAGGGGAAATAAGAGATAGATAAGCCTGGATGATGAGATGAAGAGAGCAATGCATTATGCACTGTTAGATTATGAAATATAGGCAAGTATGAAAGGAGCAATTACACCCAAAAACCCAGGAAAAAGTCACATAGGTTAAGATCTACAAAGTGAAAACCAGGATTCTGCGCATGTGATGCCTCATTACCTCTAATTTTCTGCAGAAAATTGAACCATGGCAATCAACAGGTGATCAAAGCAAGTCGTAGTGATTTTCTCTTTTATTGATTTTTTTGTGTTTTATTAGGAAAAGTAGATGGTAAAGTTGGAGTCATCAAGTAGAAGCCAAATAAGGGCCAGAAGCTGCCAGTGCATGACCACCATGATCAGAAAAACAAAAGAAGCTTACCACAAAAAAAAAAACAAAAAAAAAAGAAGAGGTTGCTAGAGATCATCATAGCGCATGCAGATTCTTTACCTTTGATCTTTCTTTCTTGCAAGAGAGAAAGAGCTAAAAGATGACGATGATGACAGAATAATCACGAGGGTTTTACAAAGAGAGACCAACAGAGCTCGGTTGGCAGTATGCCCACCTCCATATGAAAGAGATATTCTAATTTCTAAAGATAGGAGGTGGACAGAATGCCAATAAACTCTGTAAGAAACCCTTTGCTAAATCCACATGAAAGCTAGCTAGCTAGCTGTCCTAGTATTCACCACTGGAAGGCACAGACACATACAAGGAAAACAGACAGCTAGAGAGTAATAACAATCCTTGGGGACAGATGGGTTCTATTTAAGAAGAAAGTATGGTATAGCACAGTAAATAAGAGAGAGAAAGAGGGAGGGGCTCCTTGTGGGTGTAATTAATTGAAAAGGGCAGTGAGGGGGGAGAAGAAGAGGTGATTTGAAGACTTAAAAAGACAAGAGAAATAATTAATAATTGTTTTGGAGTTGTAATAATGATCAGATTAGACGGTTCCTTCCATATTCCTATGAATTACAGGTCTGTAAGACATCGTATATATTAAGAAGGATCAGGGAAAGAATCATCATCCTCCCTCGTTACTGATGAAAACCCTCCAATCCCTCCCTCCCTCCAGTCTTTTCCTGCGTTCTCTCACCTCCTAAGTCCTAACCCTCGTTTCTGATGCCACACACGCCTCTTTCTCTCTCAGAAACTGAAGAAATACGAGGGGTTTGGTCTTTTGTCTAATGGCTAAGAAATATACTAGCAGGGAAGTTGGTGTATGGTTTAGTGATGAGTTGATAACCCCAACGTAGTGACAAAACAAGAGGTAGCCAGATAGCAAGATCAGTTTCAGATTAAAAGCAGCTTTTCTTTGGATTTTAAAGAGGGTGGTCTCCCTGCTAGTTTCACTCCTACTTTATTTAGATGCTACCGACCCCTTCCAGTGAGGCATGTAGAAAAGCATAGCTTTATAGGGTCCATCTGTCATCATTCATCAGAACCGTTCCCTGGGATTTTCATTATTATAGGGCACGCATAGGGTTACCAGGAGCCGTTTGATTCATGGAGGGGCATTTTAACGCCTGCAGTTCATGAAAATGGGTGCTGCTAGTGCTGATTGTCTCTAGGATAGTTGCATTTTCTCTAGGATATTGGCTCCACATGTTCGATGGGATAATTAAGGGCGATCAGGCGAGCGAGTGAGGACAAAAGTGATCTGTAGTAGTACTAGGGCATCGTCCCTTGGCAAATGCGGCTGGTCAAATTAGTTGCCCTTGCACATCATCCTTCCTTCCTTCCTTCCTTTACACGGTGAGTGAATCATGTGGTAACTTCAGTCAGCAATTAGAATTTTAGGTTGTAATTACGTGTGGGGTTATGCTCTTTTTTTTCACGCATGCAGAAACAAACTAATTAAAAAATAATGAGAGCAGTCAATATAGAATTTTATTGAATGGAGTTGCCATACAAAAATTATATTTTGAAATCTCATTATTGAATTTTTTATTTTTAAATAGTTTGTTTCTAAAAACAAATTTACAGTTTCTTATATAAATTTAAAAAAATACCCTAAACAAACTAAAAAAAATCCAAAAATAAAAGTTCCAAACAAGCTATGAAATCTAAAAGAATTAATAGTAATTAAATTAGCTCAAACAACATACTTTAATTTAATTATCTTCCGGACCTTAATTATTTTTAACAAGGTGACCCTTCTATAAAATAAAATGATCTTATAAAATCATTTGAAAAATTTAAATATAATTCAATAATCAGATTAAAAATTAGAAATCACTCCACGCAACCTAGATCTTTTCTTGGAATTTGTCATTTCTCATCGATTTATAACTATTCTCATAATGATATCTATATAGTCTAATTAAAATAGGTCTGCAATCGACTAATCACAACCACTTATCATCCATTGGCAATGACTTTGGTGCCCAACTAATTCTTATACTTAACCCCATTCTCCTAAACGTCGAATGTTAATCATGCCGATGTGGAAATGGGAAAAATTCCTTGACTCCAATTCTCAAAAAGAAGGTGAGTGACATAGTCTAAATTCTTATAATCCACGCAACGGTTGTTGCATGCATGCTCTTGCTACAGTAAAAGAATTGGTAAACTTCATGGAGCTTTAGGATTCGTAAGATTGTTTTTGGAATGATTAGGAGAATTAAAATATATCACGCAACTCTTATATATGAATTTTAAATTTAAACTAGTTAAAGAGTTAATGTGATTTTTTTATCAATTACATCATTATATTTTTTTTATTAGTTAGTTGAGTTGTTTTTTAACTGGTCAAGATAATTAAATTATATCAGATCAATTTTTACACGATTCAATTTTAAATCCATACAAGAAAAGAAGTTGAGTTAAGGGATTTTTTTTACTGTGAGTTGTTTTTAAATCGATCAAGTCAACTGAATTATATCGTGACGACTCTCATATGATTTTAATTTTAAATCTAAATTTTGAATCAAGGTTAGGCATAAAGATAATTCGAGAGGTTTCAAGATTAACTGACCGAGTCGAAGATTAATAATAATAATAAATAATTTGAAAATTATATTTAAAAATTTGATCAAATTCACATCATGACGCGGGCCTGGAAACTAACTTATTATATTTGTGAGTGTTTGTAA
>Ga0307510_10001101_pt1 | contig 28843 bp, 24 predicted proteins | sample 12_EM_MG_FD_207224 | JGI IMG/M metagenome (GOLD analysis project Ga0307510, IMG submission 207224) | Populus trichocarpa ectomycorrhiza microbial communities from riparian zone in the Pacific Northwest, United States - 12_EM | ecosystem: Host-associated > Plants > Roots > Unclassified | place... | reverse complement strand
CTTAAGTGACCCCCCGGCTCTTGACCTAATCCATTCACATCTTTATTTTCATAATTTTAGCTATTTTATTTAATTTGTTATCGCCAATTTTCGAAAAGGTCCGGCTTAGCTGCCAGCAACACTACCTAGAACAAGTGCACAAAGAAGTTACTGCAGCACTACATCTTGCTGCACAAGAAATGAGAAGCGGAGGCCCTGCTAAATCGTCGCATCTATTCCACAAAGACGACCTTGTACTCTTGGAAGCCACCAATTTACAGACCACCCACCCAAAGGCAAAACTTGCACCACATCGCTATGGACCTTTCAAGGTCATTTGGGCTTCACCAACAAACTGCAAGCTCGAATTACCACCACAAATGAGAATCCACCCAGTATTCCACAACTCCCTGTTGAAACCCTACACAGAGACTGCTGCACATGGACCTAACTTTGCATGACCCCCTCCTGAAATAGTCGGAGAAGAAGAAGGTCATTACAAGATTGAGAAAATCCTCCAGTCATGCCCCACGAGAAACCGAAAATGCACACAATACCTAGTCCACTGGAAAGGATACACAGAAGCTGATCATACCTGGATCCCAGCTAAAGAGCTGATGCATGCCAAAGAACTTGTCACACAATTTGAAGCTATGCAGAAAGCTGCACAGAAATCCAAAGAGGGGATATGAGCCTTGCAGGAGCAAGGGAAACCTAAAGAGGGGATACTGTTGTAGACAAAGTCCACACCATCTAGAAACCCAGTCCAAACCTCTACAAGTCCCATGAGAACCACCCCTAAACCAAGCTATAGCCAAGTGACTATCTGACGTCCTCCTGAGCCTGCGACAAAGCCTGGTCAAAGACCAGCAACCAAAGAGAATCTTCAACCATGTGACCCTGGGAAATCCCCACCATGTGACCTAGCACATGACTCATCACATGACATACAAACCCTTGAGCAAGCACATGACTTAACAGCACGTGACCGTAGGAACCTAACACATGACCTACCAAGGGATTGGTCATCTATACGATCACCTGATCATGCACGCTTTCTATGCACGTCTTGTCTGTTGATCAACACGTGGAAGACTGTGGGAACAATCAACAGTTGATTGAGAATCAACAAAGTCACAAGACTTACTGCGGAACTGTGGCACAGTCCACAGTTCATCTATTATTAGTTTGTGTCTATTCTTAGCTCAAGTCTCACCCATCTCTTGTATTACTACCTGCCCTAAAGGGGCATGTGTCCACCTGTCTCTCAATATTATGCCTACCCTTAACTATGCACAGACCACCCTGTATTAGTATATAAGACCTGCAAATTTGAACGAACAGTCCTCAGACTGTTCTCTTGTCTACCCCCACACTGGAGCCTCTTAAAGCTCCCTTGTTGCTCCCAGCAGTCTACCATGTCCTGCCTCTTCTTGCCTTCTGTCTCTTCCTCCTCAACATCTCACTGCTGCTCCTTTGGATCAGTCACCTCCAACTTTGCACCATCATCAAGTCTCACTACCTATAAAGTAGTGAGTTTCCGACACACAGCCACACACGGGCCATGGTCACTAAGGTAGGTACTTCTGGTCAAGAGGGGTGTTAAGGTCCAAAGAACCTTAAGGCACGACATGTGCAAAGATATGAGTGGCAGCAAAGCGTAGTCACAAGGGACTGCTAACCCTTAGCACAATGTAGGGGGTAAAAGGATGAAGTGGAACTTAGTCCAAGGTCTGGGAGATGAGCAAGAGGAAAGGAGAGTCTCAAAGGGGACTTTGAGATGACTCAAGAAATGAAGGAAAAGACTTAAGAGTCTCACAATGGAAGCAACAAGATTTGGATATTAAACCAAGTCAGGCTTAAGGCCCAACTCTAGAAATAAGACTGGCTTATATACATGAGGGCAGCTACCATGACTAAGGAATAATACTACTAGTACCTGTACTAGTAATGATGGAAACCAAGTACAGTAATTAGCAGGAATGACAAATAACTAGAAGAGGGATCCTAGTTATAAGCTGGCAAGCTAAAGATAGCAAAACAAGTACAACGATCCTAGAAATGAGCTGGTGCTCCTAAGATGACAAGAGAATGGTCAAGTAAGCAAGAAAGCAGTCAGGTGATATATCAAGTAAGCAGTCACATGATGAGAACAAATTGGTAAGCATAGAAAAAGAAAATTAGCCCATGGAATGTAATATGACGCTCCTCCTATGGTGGTCGTTACCACATGACCCTAAGCCTCCCACTGATAGAGGTTATCGTCATAGTCGGCACAAGCCAACTCCAACTTGTGACACAAGGTGGGGGATGACATAGCAGCACACCTATCCCTGAAGTTGGGGTGAATAGCGGGGACAGCGCAGAACTTGGCGTCACACTGCTCATGGGGAGTGGGGCAGTCGCTGTGCATGTGCTGGGTGCTAAGACACCAGTGGCACGTCTTCCAGAGAGGACACTCCTCCTTGATGTGATTGGGACGCGACTCATTGCACTTGAGGCAATAGGGGAACTTGGGCTTGCCTCCTTGACACCGCTTGCCTAAGATGGCGCGGCATTCAAGACTGTCTTCTCCCTCCTCAACATTGGGTGGCCCTTGAGCGGTGAAGATGTGGGGAATATAGATGGCGTTAGTAGAGGGAGGGTGAATGCGGTTAAGGTGAGGGACAAGTCGGGTGCAAATGGCGGCATAGGTGAGGTGGCGCTCTACCACGCTAAGCTTGCTTTGAGCGTTTTCTTCCCTTCTGTCAAGCTCGATTCACTGGTGCTTTACCGCCTCAAGTTCATTCTGGTGTGCCCGATACCTATAAACATCAGCAACGACACCAGGGTCTTTGAGGTCTATGATGGCATTGTTGATGAGGAGTCGGGAGGTGGAAGAAGGGTGGAAGATGTTGAGATTGTAATCCTTGACCCCAGGGCGATTGAAATTGGGAGAAGGGTGTGCGCATGCGTGAAGGGGAATAGAGTATTCGGGGTCTCCCCATTTACGAACTCCTACAATATGAGTGTCAACTCCAATTTGTCTGAAGGTAATGTATCACACTATTTTGTCTTGCCCATACTTGTTAAGGAAGACGAGGGGGTACTGCCGCGTATCACCGCAGTCATACTCACTCCATTCAGCTCCTAGATGGTTTGGGTTGTCAAGTTGTTCAGTAAGCTGGGGAATGTTGGGAATGGGGCTAGGGGTAGAGGAGAGGGAGATAGTGGGGTTATATGTGGCGAACCTGACTGGTTCATCATTTTGAACATCTTCATCCGACATGTAACCTTCAAATTTGTCGAGGATTGGAGGGATGAGAAAAAGATGTTTGACAGCAGTATAGTCACGAAAGGTGGTGGTGAAGACTTGGTCATCAAGCTCAGTGTTCCCTAAGATGTTAATTGCTGGGAGGAGGTCCTCCATCCATGCTGAAAGAGCCCCAGTTATACATTCCTGAGTTTCCATGCATTTCAACAAGGCCCTGCATTGTTTTCTCATGAGGCAAACTGTTGCCAAAGAGGGGATCTGCCCCGCTAGTGTGAGTACCTTGCTGTTGGGGAGTACATCCATGGTTACATTTGAGTGGATACTGGATGGCTGGGGTGATAGAGGGCGACAGTGCTGGCGTTGGAGTAATGGGGTTGGGGGTAGGGTCAACAGGGGGGAGGGGGATGGTGCTTGAGCCATATTGTCCTTGCTCTGATGGGAGATACATGGTGGGATCAGGATAGGGGATGGTGAAGTGCAGCCAAGTATGGGGGTGGGGAAGGATGGTGGTTGACCTTGTGATGCACCCAGGAAGCTGCTCAAAGCTATCCTCAGATTGGAGTAAATATCGGTCGCCATAGCAGCGACCCCTAGTCCAGCAATGGTAGGTAGATCCGGTGATGGGGACGATCGTGGAGAAAAGGGTAATGTCCCCATTGCCATAGATGGACTGCTGTGTATGGACTGTGGTACCTTCTGGTCCGATGTAGACATAGCTAAGGTGGGCTGGCTGAGTGAAGTCGATGGGCATTCAGCAATGGTAGGGACAATAGTGTTCCTTACAGAAACAGGAGTGTTCAAGGGCATGAGTGTGAGTGGGGTGGATCGTTCTGTACAGCAACAAAGTCTTCTGGGCAGCTGGGGTGAAGACATGGAACTTATGGCTGGGCCAGATGGTAAGGTCTCTGAAGAGGTGACGGAATGAATTGAAAGGGGGGTCGATAGTGAAGGTGTAGAATGCCTGGTTGGACATGCTGGGGGTGATTTGTTGAGGGAGAGGGTTCTTATACTGCTCGAGGTACTTTGAAAGTCTGATAGTAACTCCGGAGCATGGAGATCCTCAGCATTAACCCATGAATCATGAGCTGGCAAATAGTCCTTCCAGCGCACAAGGTATTGCTTCTTCTTCCAATGGCCAAAAGACCTCTCTTTGAGAATCTTCTGGATTTCCCATTCTGGTTTGCCATCTAGTATTTCCAGTGGAGGTTCCAGAAAGTTTGGTCCATGTTGGTCAGTTTCTTTGTAAGGTGTGAGAAGGGAAGCATGAAAGATGTCATGGATTTTCCAGGTGGAAGGGAGTTTGAGTTTGTAAGTGACTTTTGATATCTGGGAGACTACCTTAAAAGGTCTGTATCTCCTTGGGGAAAGCTTGGGCATGGTGTTGCTGGGTAATTTTAGATTTGTTCCTTCTAGCCAGACCTTCGATCCCATGGGGAATGGTGTGAACCACGGACGTTCTTTGATCCAGGATTCTTGTGCTTTACATTGGGCCTCTTGGGTGGCTTTCCTGGCTTCTTCAATGGCTGAGAGTCATTCTTCTAGGGATGGGATGGTGGTTTTTCTGGTTGGTTGGTATACTTGGGGAGTGTATCCAATAAGTAAGTTATACGGTGTTTTCTTAGTTGTTGCAGATAGCCATGAGTTTTTGGTATATTGAGCAAGTGGGAGCCATGCGTGCCAATTGTTCTGTTGTGTTCCGCAGAATACTTGGAGATATTGTTCTAAGGTTTGATTGGTTCTTTCACTTGCCCCATTGGTTTGAGGGTGATATGCCGTACTGATGTTCTGATGGATTTTGAGAATTCGACAGAGTTCTGTTGAGAATTTCAAGACAAAGTGGATGTCATGGTCCAAGATGATTTTATGGGGAATGTCATAGTGGGGAATGACATGATTGAGGTAGAGTAATGCGACTCCTTCTGAGTCAATGGTCTTGTGACAGGGGATGAAAATGGATGCTTTGGAGCAATTGGTGTCCATGATTGTAAGAATGGTGTCGAAACCACCTGACTGTGGGAGTTTAGTGATAAAATCTATTGCAACGGTCTCAAAAGGTTGCGCGTTGTTTGTGGGGGTGATAGGAAACATGGGTGGATGGGTAGGATGGGTGTTGACTTTGGTCATTTGGCAAGTAGTGCATCCCTTGATGTATTCAGTGACGAAGAATTTCATGTTGGGCCACCAGTAGTAGGGTGCAATTAGTTGGAGGGTTTTGGTGATTCCGGGATGCCCAGCAGTCATGTGGTCGTGAAAAAGGGAAATTACTCCCCTCCTAAGGCTGTTGTCTGCCACGACAACCAGGGCAGTCCCATGATACCAGTGGGTACCATCAAGTAGGGATAGATTATGTAATGGTGCCCATTGCTTGAGTTTTGGTTGATCGGGGTATTGCGCTAGTTTGACCTTGCTATCCAGGTTATCGCCGATGCTATCCATATCGAATATGCAAATTGTGGTGTGGTTTTCACAGAAATATTTGTCAGGCCAGACAGTGATGTCTTCATTGGCAGGGTTTATTCCTTCATAATCAGGTCATCTGGATAGGGCATCTGCACAATTTGTTGCACCAGGTTTATATTCCAGAATTATGTTGTGTTGTTCCCTTTCTGGTAGATAACCAGCGACCCGTAGACCAATCTTTCTGGGGTCCCTGTAGTATCGGAGGTTGTTGTGGTCTGTGAATACCAAAACTGGGGTTGCTGTTCCTTTGAGTAGGTGGGACCAGCATTGTAGACCACGCATAACTCCTAGAAATTTGTGATCATATATGGGATAGTTTTGTTTGGTTGTGGTAAATTTCTGGGAATGGAATCCTACTGGTCTTTGTGGGCCTAATTTCTCTGTACTGTCAGCATGTTTGGTTGGGGGGTCGCTGTCGGGAACACACTATGTAGACGTAGTGAGACTCGACAACAACGGGGGTTTGAAGGTGACTGATCCACAAAGGTCGACAACGTAGGGCTTGAAGGAGAAGGAGCGTAGATCTTAAGGGAGACAAGAGGAAAGGAACCAACAGTGATTTATAGTTGTGTAACCACTTATTGGCAATTATTATGTAAGGGGTGACAAGAGAACAGTCTAAGGACTGTTCGCTATATTTCGCGGGTCTTATATACTAATACAGGGTGGTCTGTGCATAGTTAAGGGTAGGCATAAGTAAGAGAGACGGGTGGACACGTGCCCCTTTAGGGCAGGTACAAATACAAGAGACGGGTGAGACTTGAGCTAAGAATAGACACGAACTAATAATAGATGAGCTGCGGACTGCGCCGCAGTTCTGCAGGGAGTCTTGTGACTTCATTGATTCTTGATCAACCGTTGATTGTTCCCACGGTCTTCCATGTGTGGGTCAACGGACGAGATGCACGTAGAAAGCACGCACGATCAGGTGATCGTGTAGATGACCAATCCCTTGGTAGGTCATGTGTTAGGTTCTCATGGTAATGTGCTAGAAGGTCACGTGGTTGGTCACGTGCTTGTTCGAGGGCTTGTAGGTCACGTGATGAGTCACGTGCCAGGTCACGTGGTGGGGATTTCCCAGGGTCACGTGGTCGAAGTTTCCCGGGGTCACGTGATCGAAGTTTCTCTTCGATTGCTGGTCTTTGACCAGGCTTTATTGCAGGCTCGGAGAGGCATCGGATAGTCATTTGACTATAGCTCAGTTTAGGAGCGGTTCTTGTGGGGCTTGTGGGGGTTTGGACTTGGTTTCTAGATGGCGTGGACTTCGTCCACGACAGTTGCATTGATAGAGTATTGCTCCTGTGCCAATTTGTGATGCATCTGTTTCAAGTTCGAATTGGTGACTTGGGTCTGGTTTGACAAGTACTGGGGCATTGGTGATGAGGGTGATAAGTTTCTCTTGTGCGTCTTTCTGTTCTTGACCCCATTCAAATGGTATATTTTTCCCGGTGAGTTTGGTAAGTGGTGCAGCAATAATGGAAATGTTTGCACAAAACATGTGATGATAGCTGGTGACTCCTAGGAATCCTTGGACTTGGCATTAGTCTTTGAGTTCCCTTGGGTAATCCCTGAGACCTGTGACTTTAGCTGGATCAATAGTAGCTCCGTCTTTAGATATCCTGATGCCCAAGAAGTCCATTTGGGGTTGCATAAAGACTGACTTTGATAATTTGAGGTGAAGTCCATGGCATGCAAGGAGGTTGAATAGGTAGTGAATGATTTCGATATGGAGCACTATATCTTTGAGTAATGTGCCAAGACCACAGTCATCCATGTAGTTCTGTATCATGTGTTGAATATCATAGATACCTTTTTGCTCAAAGTGCTTGTATAATTCTTCTAGTATGCTGTTCATGAAGCATTGAAAACTGGCAGGGGAGTTTGACATTCCAAAGAACATAACTTTTGGTTCGAAGAGACCTAGGCGTGTTTTGAATGCGGCTTTCCATTGGTTGCCTTCTTGGATGCAGATATTGTTGTAGCCCCAACGAATGTCAAATTTACTGAATAATTCCATTCCTTGCAGGTTTTCAATGCACTGCTTGAGATTTGGGAGTGGGGTGACATCCTTTCAAGTGACATTGTTGAGGGGGCAGTAGTCAATAATATATCATTTCTCTTTTGAGTCTTTCTTTGGGACCATGAATGTGGAAAATCCATATGGGGAGTTCAAGGGTGCAATATATCCTTTGGCCAGGTTTTCATCCAAGAATTTGTCTTCTGCTTCTTGTTCGTCCCGTGATAATGGGTAGACTTTACAATTGAAGCGGGTAGGGGCAGTGTCTAGGAGTATGATTTTGTGGTCTCCTTCACCCCAAGTTGGTGGGAATTTTTTTGCCTCTTCCTCTGAAAATAGTGCTGTATGACGTTTGAATTCTTCAGGGAGTTTTACTTCCTCCTTCCCATGTTCTGATGCGTACTTATGGGCCATCTCTACTGCTGTATGGGTGCGGTTGACCTCCACTGGGCCTCCCCTCATTTCTAAAGGGGTTACTCCCATCCATGGAGTGCACCTAGTCTGTTGTGCTTCTAATATGAGATCTTTATTTGCTGGTGCTTTGTTTTTGATCCATGTTTTAGCGCGTTGAAGGGTTCCAAGGAGTAGGGTTTCCATGTGGATTGCAGGTCCCCTTAGCATGCCATTAGCCCAGTCGATATCTGGTTGGAATTCCCTGAACCATGGGTATCCCAAGATGAACCTGTCGCGCCCAAGGTTGGTGACAAAGAAGCATTGTCGTGTTTTCTTGTTTCCTTTGGTGACTAGTAGATCGCAAGCATGAGTGATAATACCATGTCGATTAAGGGTTCCATCGACATTATAAACAGGTCAATTATAGGGGAGTTTCTTGGTTCCTAGGCGTAAGCAAGCAACAGTGGTGTGGTCGATAAAGTTTTCAGTAGCTCCAGTGTCTAGTAATGCGATTTCTTCTGCCTTCCCTTGATAGTGTGATAGCAAAATTTTAACTTGTATTGAATTTGACTTGTTTACAAACACACTATCGAGTCAGAATGCCCTAACTATGGCAGCTAGTTTTGGGCTTTGGTAAAATCCTTCAGCATAAGGGATTCAACAATGCTTAGCTTGGTATCTTCATCAAGTGAGCCCATGTTGTCTTTCAAGAAATTGGAAATATCTCCAGGGGTCATGTCTGGTGTGACAGGTGCAACATGGTTGGTGGTGGGTTCACTTTTTCCAGGGTAATTAGTGGACCTGTTATTGCCAGGATTGTTATTGGTTCCACTTTCATAATTGCGATGGTCTGCTTGTTTCTTTCAGCAGTCCTTGGCACAGTGTCCTTGGATTTCGCAATAGAAGCATTGGTTTCCTGCCATTAATTCATTTTTCTTTGCTTTGGAATGTTGTATGCCCCTGCCAGTCTTTGCAGCGTCAACATCCATATGGTATCCTCCTTGAGAGGTGGTGCAGCGTCCTGGTCCACTGGTATGTCCTCCACAATTGTTTCCTCCACGGTTTGGATTGATTCCGAATGCTCAGTACATTGCCTGTCGTCATGGGTCAATTGGTTTAGTATACTGCATCCTGGTTTTCCATTTGAGATGCTGTTTTCTAGTTTCTGTTTCCCATTTCTTGAAATTCCAGCCAGGGTCAGCACTAATGTCGTATCCAGGGAGTTGGATAACTGATTTGGTAAGTGGTCCTGTTAGGGCGTTCTTCAGGAGTTCGATGGTACCACGATCATTGAGTGCTACATTAGCGTCTCTGGCTAGCCTTTTGAAGTCAGCAAAGAATTCGTCTAGGCTTTCTTTCTGGTGAAGTTTGCATAGTGCTTGGTATGCTTCTTCTCTGAGGTTTGTATTGGTGTATGCTTGTTTGAAGTTTTCTATGAAGTTGTCCCAGAGTATTTCATCTGTTTCTTGGGTTCCATCATCTATTTCTTTGATGAGTTTGTCAAGCTGTTCTTCCTTCCAAGAGTCTACTTGTGGTCCGCTCATGTAGGAAAGGAGGGTGGTGACGCATGAGTAAGGTGTTTTTTTTTTTTTTTTTTTTTTTTTTTTTTTTTTTTTTTTTTTGAATTCTATTTTAGCGTCCTTAGCCTAGGCCATCGGACGAACTACGAGAGAAATAGATACATGCGCGTGACGGTATTCATCGCAGATTTGCAGGTAAGGAAGTTGGAAAAGATGTGTAAAAAGGGGGAATTCAAAAGGGTAAAGGAGTTGGGAGTTGTTCTAAGATGTAGAAAGTGGCAGAGCCCGGCTGCCAACTTGGCACTTACCAGTCAGGGGGGGTCTGGTCGGGGGGGCAGGGGGCGGAGGAGGGTGTTGGTGGCACGTTGGAATTCACCTAGTTTGCGGCCTCCATCTTCAGTCCCGAAGACATAGGCGTCGAAGGGGTAGCGGCCAAAGATGCGGCGGCGTGGGGATGTGTGGAGAGGGCACTCGAATAAGACGTGTTGTGTCGTGTTCCGCTTCCTCGGACTAAGCCGCTGGACCGGAGGAGGTGCCGGATGTGATCGGGGTGATGCAAGGAATTCTTCCATCAGGCAGTTGAAGCCTTGTGATGGGGAAGTGGGGGTTGAAGTGGTGGGGTTGCAAGGGCAGAGCGTGTTGTCGCCCGCGTTGATTCGGATGTTGTCGGAGTAGTCCGCTGTGAAGGCATGCCCACAGGATAGTTGGATGGCGGCAGAGGATGTGCCGCGATCTTTGCGGGAGAGTGCGCCGATGTAAAAGGGGGGGGGTCGTCCGTCTGGGGGAATGATAGATTGCCATACTCGCTCAGTACAGGCCAGATGGAAAAACTCCTCTCGGAGGTCGCAAAGAAGGCGCGCCTTCGGGGGAAGAAGGGGGGAGGGGGGGAGGGGGAAGGTGATGCGTTGTTCTTCCTCTGTGAGAGCCTTGAGAGCTGCTGAACCCGGTAGACCAGACCACTTGACAGAGTACCTGAAGAAATCAGCGTGGTGCACGGGGTCTGCCGAAAGAAAGGAAGAAAGGCGATCGTAAAGGAGGTGTGAGAGAAAGAGGAAGGGGTGTTTGTGGGTGTGAAAAATATAGTTTGAAAGTGATAAGTCTGGTAGAAAAACGCGGATGTGGTTAGAAAGAGTGTTGTATGTAAGGCCGCCGCAAAGAGCGCGGAAGAGCGCATGGGGTCGAGATGCGTCGCGTGTGGACCCATGGTGAACCAAGGTCTGACCGCGGAAGAGAAGAAACGCTGCAGAAAAGGGGGGAGAAGGTGTTGTTAGTACACGGATGAAAAGATGGAAAGTGTCGTAAGGAGGTGATGCAATAAGGAGTCGGGTATCCTCCTCGGATTCGCAACTTAGTTTGATGATGGTATTGTCACGAACCCGGGGATGAGTCCATAGGTTCTGAGAGGGGGAGGAGGGGAAGAAAAAAGGGGGGTAAGAGGTGGGTAAGAGGCGCGTGAGGGCCGTTTCTGGTTGTATGGTAAGATGCCAGTCCGCGGCAGGATTAGTAACAGTGATGGTCCGAATTAAGGAGAAGGGGGGAAGGCGTTGTATGCGTAAAATAAAGACGGAAGTGAGTTTTTTAAGGGTGTGGGAGATGGGGGGAATAGCCATGAGGTAGTGAAGGGGCACGACAGGGGTTGTCTTGAAGCAGCCACTCATTTTCCGGACCATGACGTTTTGGGCAATTTGGAGGGTCTTGAGAAGACCCTTATTGTGTGGCTGGGTGGAATAGAGTTGGAAACCATAAGTCAAGACAGGGAGTATGAGGGCGTGGAAGACTCTGCGCCAATTTGCGTAGTCTAAACCGCGGATAGAATTGCCCAAGATGTTGAGGGCGCGGGCTGTGGAGCGTGCCCGATTGGCCATGATAGTGACATGGTGGCTCCAGTCGAAGCGGAAGTGGATGAAGACGCCAAGATAGCGGATAAGTTCAGACCGTTTGACCGCAAGTGGACCCGTCGGTAGGTGGAACCGGAGCTCAGAGACAGGGCTGCCGATGAGGTGGGAGGCCTTCCGTGGGGCAAACGAGATGAACTCAGTTTTTTCGGGGTCGCACTTGAGGCCGTTACGCGAGAGCCAATTGGCGATGTCTTCCAGGCCAGATTGAACCAGACGGGCTGAGCTATCATGGGTGCGGTTGCAGCCGTAAATGGCACCGTCGTCAACATACATATTAAGGCCTCGTCGCTTCCATGTGTCGTTGATGAGTTTTAGTAGTGGTGATGTATAGATAGCCGATAGGATAGGAGAGAGGGGGGAGCCCTGTGGGGTACCGTGATCGAGGTGGATGGGATCCGACTTAACTCCGTTGAAGGACAGCTGGACCTGTCGATCAGAGAGAAAGGAAGAGACCCAGTCGCACAAAGAGGACGGGAAGCCCAGGTTTCGAAAAATGTGGACAATGCGCTGTATATTGATGTTGTCAAAGAACCCTTGGACGTCGAAAAGGACGACGGAGGCAACCATGCCGCACTTAACCGCTGCCTGGGCATAATGCGTGAGGCACAAAGCCGCATCAACCGCGCTGTGATAGTCGCATGATCCGAATTGGGTGGGGGGTAGGATATTGAAAAAATGCGCATCGGAGAGGATGCGTTTGGCGATGATCTTCTCCAGGAGTTTCCCACAGCACTCGAGGAGGCTAATGGGTCGGTACGCCTTTGGGAGACTGTAGTCCGGCTTACTGGGTTTGGGGATGACGACAACGAGGGCCTCCTTCCACGGATGGTAACCATATGAGATCGCAGCATTGAAGATCTCAAGGAAGCGATCTGGGCGTGATTTAAAAGCCCACTTGAGGAGTTTGTAGTTGATGCCGCTCATACCTGGGGCCGATTTATTGGACGTCAACAATAGGGCGTCGGAGATCTCTGATTGGGTGATGGGGGGAAGGTCGCGGGTGGGGAGAGGTTTGGGATCGTCCGGCTGGAAAGGGGAGACATTGGGTCGATCCGTGACGAAGAAGCGTTTGCGAAATGCTTCGCACATCTCCTTGGGATCATCTGTGGTATGTGAAGGACTGGTGAGGAGAGGGGGTATGCGTTTGATGGAGCGACCTTTACGCCATGCAGCAGCCTCCCAGAGGTTATCAGAGGTGGTATGGTGGAGAAAGTCGTGTGCCCAGACGCGTTTTGCCTTTGCGATAGTGCGACGGAGATGACAGATGGCGTCTTTCTTGGGTTGGCCGGTACAGGAGTAGACCATTGTGAGTGCGGCAGCGCAATCCTGGGTCCACCAGCGGACGCCTCGGGGGTCAGGGAATCGACGTTTGGAGAAGACTCTGGAGGATGCAAAGTCAATATCTTCATGTAGGCGTTGAGCTGCCGTGATGAGTGATGGGATATCGTGAATTGAGGGAGGCTCAATTGGTCCGAAAAGCTTTAGCCAGGAGTCAATGAGGAGGTCGTCAATGGCGTATCCGGAAAGTTCTGGAGGGGGTGCAATGGCAATGGACTCTGCAGGGTACCAGAGGAGGCTTAGAGATGCATGGTCCGAAGTGATGGATCCATCGAAGGAGATATGGAGCGGGGAGATCTGTCCAGAGATCGCTGCCGCTTCATTGATGAGGGCGAGGTCTAGGACCGAAGGTCTTCGATCGTCTCTGCCACTGTCCCACATCGCTATGCGAGGTGGGTTAAGGAGCTCGAGTCCTTGGTCATCAAACCATGTAACGAGATCCGGAGCCCAAGGGGATGTAGTAGCATAAGGAAAAGACCATATAGGTGAGTGAGTATTAAGATCGCCCAGAAGAAGCGTAGGTACAAGGGGGTCTAGTTCCGACGAAAGGAGGTGAAGAAGGTTGTGATGGGGCTTGTCATATGTACGGTGATAAACATTAACAATACGAAGGACTTCCTCCTCGAATGTAAAATCTAGGACCATGGACTCGACAGATGACATGGGGTGAGTAACGTGATTAACAATAGAGAAGGTGCACGCAAGGTCATATCTGACGTAGCATGCGACGCGGACCGAATCTGGGTCAGTAAAGGATGGGAGGTAACATTCCCACATATTATTGTTGGTAGAACCAGGGATGGCCGTGCCAAGAGGGTCAGAATCAGATCGGGCAGTATGGACTGTCCCGATCCAGGGCTCTTGGATGAGCAAAATGTCAGCAGTAGCGTTTTGTAAGAGGGTATGAGTCAGGAAACTTTGTTGGTTCATGTTTACCGACATAATCTGGATCGGGCGTTCAGGCATTGTCGGGTGACTTAGCCTGTTCATTAGCGAGTAGGTTGGACTTGTGGCGGATAATGTTAGCGACATTAATATCACGAGTGATGGCAGCTGCCTGTGCAAACTGCGGAAGATTCTGTAGCTCTCGTAAAGTGAGGGACTCGAAGTCTATCCTCATCCACTTCTCCTGCTCGGCGAGGAAGGGTCGAAGTACTGCGGGAACTGGTTTGTCAGTTGGGATGCTGAACACCGAGGGCCCGACACCATCTGCCCTTGCTGGTGAGCGAGGGGCAGACGTGACGATGTCATCGTCACCCGGCTGGGAAGAGGGAATGTGAGTAGGTGGGATGGGCTTATCTACTGTCATCGGGCGGGAGAAATCCTTATCGGAGGCGACTCCGATCCGGGTATCCTGTCGACGGAACTGCTTGCGGAGGGGGCAAGAGAGATCGCGAGCAAGATGGCCCGCATCTGGGAGTTTGGCCCCGCGGCAGTTGAGGCAGCGTGGTGGGCAGTTGCAAAACATGCCCGTGTGGTTATTGAACGTGGGGCAGTTGAATATGTGATCTTCTGGGTGGTGGGAGCCGCCGCAGGTCGGGCAGATCACCGACGTCTTAGAGAAGCGGCAGCGATCAACAGAATGCCCAAGGTGGTGGCATCGGTCGCATTGGCGTGCTAGGGGGAGGGAGTTGAAGAGATTAGCGACAGATTGAGCCCCGAAAAGGAACGGGGGGTTCTTGATGATACGCTCAAGGGCGGCACCGGATTCGTCAATAATGGAAAAGATTACCAAGGAGTGAGTCTTCTCTGGTTCGATGGTCGTACAGATCCATTTAGGGGGAGCTACAAGGAAAAGCCCTTGGCAGACTTGGTTCGAACGAAGTTCTGCAAGAAGTTCATCAGATGAGGGAACATCTCCATTAGTACGGACAACAGGGATGGAATGAAGGATGATGCGGGTAAAGCCGCGTTGCGGTAACAACGAGGCACCTGGCTGGAAAGGCCGGAGCAGCGTGTCCCGGAGATGGAAGATTTCGTCGTTGGATGGTTGTCCAGCAAAGATCAGTACAAAATTGGACGAGAGCTGCAAGCTCCAACGCCCGCTAAGAAGAGATACAGAAGGGTTAGAGCCCTGGTAGGCTTGTCTAATTGCGGTCTGCAGGGAGCGAACGATCGCAGCAGGGTCAGGTTTAAGTCCCTGGAGCACGCGCGTGGACGGGTTGCGTGTGATGGTGAACTCCGTTGTGATCAGGGGCCGCGCGCGTGGGCGCGTGGTGGTAGGTTTGGGAGGGGCTGGGGCTGCCAGTGCGACCAAAACTTGAGTCGCAAGCGCTTTCTTATAGGCAATAATAAGCGCAAGTTTGCTGGCGCTGCGCGATGTGACTCTGCAGTCGAAACGCACTTCGTAGGCGTTGATGAGTTGGTCGCGAGTAAGATTCTGGAGTTCCTGTTCAGAGAGGTCTCGAGGACAGTTAGTGGTCGTGATCGGAGGAGGCTGAGAAGATTTGGAAGGAGTAGAGTTGGATGGCTCGTTGGAACCGGAGACTGCCGCGGCAAAAGAGCGCGGTTTGTTTCGTCCCTTCTTTTTGTCCCCGATAATTGTCCAGGGGACGTTGGGGTCAACTGGCTTGTTGGGGGGAAGGGGCGGTGGGGGGTTGAGGGTGGCAGAAGGGGGTTGAGACGAGGCCCGAGGTGGGAAGAGTTGAAAAGATCCGCTGGTTGGGGCTGGTTTCGTTGGCGGGGGAGGCGGGGCAGCAGTGGTGGCCGCGTTTCCGGCTGCAGCAGCAAAGGAACGCATCTGTACAAAGGAACAGTAGTGAGAAATGAAAGCGGATTCAAACTCGCCTGTGAGTTCAGGGTGCGCGTCCGGGGCATAGTTCTCCGAAAGGAATTGGTCAAAGAAGGAGTAGAATTGGTCAAGAGAGGTAAATTGAGAAGAGGTGAGGTTCTCGGTGCAAGGGTCAAGCCCTTCAAGGCGTGCCCACATGTCACGGACGTTCGGGGGAATGGACCGGGCCATTTCGGCATCGGACTCTGTTTGGGCTGCACGGGCTTCCTGGGCCGAGACATAGTCCACTTGGTGGTGACTATGACTATGGTCGTCGAAATCCGCTGCCTCGTCCATATCCCATACAAAGTCTACCTGTTTGGAAGGGACCTTGGGGTCAGGGAGGCTGGTTCGGAAGCTGATGTCCGGCTCATGCGAGCGCAGTGGGTTGGGTCGCCATAGGGCCGCTACGGCCGAAGGCGAATAGGATTGGGCCGGGTTCTCGAGGCGCTCAAGGCGGGCAGAGAATTGTGATGAGAGGCTAGAAACCTGTGAAGAAAGGGCCATGATCGCGGCCATAACATCCGATGTGGGGGGGTTAGTGGGCAAGGATTGAGAAGGGGAAGCGGAAAATGCCGTGTTTGAGGGTCCCTGGACCTCACGGGTGGAGGGTGCAAGAGGGTATTCGTAAGTGGACATCGGGGAGGTGTTAACCTCCATCATACAGAGTTCGAAGCTGCCCTCAGGAGGTCCGACGGACACATCCGTGGGAGGGGGTTGGAGACTCAGAGCCCGCTCCGTTAGAGCCTGGGTGAGCGGCAATTCCACGACTGGCAATGCGTGTGGGGTTGTCATGTCTGGGGACCGGCCCGGAGGACGAGACTCCGGATTAGGGGCGCGAGCTCGAGAGTGAGATCGGGATCGGGGAAGAGGGCGTGCTGTAGGGTCAACACGTTTCTTCGATCGGTTAGTACGAGCAACAGGTTTCTCAGAGATAGAGGAGGAGGGGGTGGGGGTGGAACTGGTGCGAAGTTTATCCTTACGCTCTACCACTTCAATTTTCAGGGCGTGTTTGAAGGCAGAGATTTCAATTTCCGCCGCTTCGCGAAGTTCAGCCTTGTGTTGAAGGACGTCAGCAGCCGATTGCTTATTACGAGCATCGCGTTGGGCTTCATAGAAGGCCCCGGCTTCTGAGGCGGCACGGGTTCTCGCGGCCTCTTTGGCCCGCGAGAGTTCCTCAGCAGTAAGGCACTCTAGTTCTTTCCGGCGTTGGTCAAGAAGGATAACCTGTTGGGCCTTAGCGTCGTCAAAAGCAGCCGTTGCCCAGGGTTCTAGAATTTCGGCAATGGCCAAGTCTGCAAGGGTAGACCGCAGTTGAGTTTGAAGGCGCGTGTGTAGGGCTTTGGTCCATGCTTCAAAGCAAGGGTCAGCAGACATCTCAAGGACATCGTCCTCAGCATTGGTAAGGAAAAGGATGAAATCATTGCAAAGACGTGTTGATTGATCGAGACGCCAGGTCTCGGCCTCCTGGTAGAGGGTGCGAATAGAGTTGTTGACAATGGTGCTATGAGCAGCGCGAATGTTCTGGGAACAGGACTTGCGGACGGACTCCCACTCGGCTTTGTCTATCGGAATGTGACATTCCTCTAGACAGCGGAGGCAGATGTCCCAGGCTTTGGGGTCAGCTTTGTAGTCGGTGAAGAACTGAGAAAAGGAAGAGAGGGTTTGGTTAACGAGGTCCAGATGGGGTTTCTCGGCATTAAGGAGATCAGCAAATGCAGCAGGGAAGGGATGGTCACCGTGGGTGACTCGAATACTGTTATGGAAATCAATCAGAAAAGTGGAGAACATACGGAGCCAGAGCTGGCGAGAGGTGGGGGAATTTGTATTGCAGGATTGGAAACCTTGATGGATGAAGGCACGGAGCCGGTCGAAGGCACCGGAGGCGTTTCTACCTTCTTGTGTATCAGGGAAGTCAATAGCAGTTGGGGCGTCAGTTGCGGAAATGGGATGGAGGGGGCCGGTTTCGACAAGAGTGGTGGGGAGGGTCCCCACTATGACCAGTGGGGTAGGGTCAGGGGGTAGGTAAGCAGCCATGTTCTTGGATAAAGGGGTCGCAAAGTGTTATCCCTATCAATCAGTGATTGTATTCCCAACTTCTGGCTGCCACGTTCTTTGGCAAAAGGGAAAAAGTTTACCGCGGAGGTGGTGGTTGCCCGAAAAGGAAGGTGCCATGAGTAAGGTGTTACGTTCTTGAGGCTCCAAATTTCATTTTTGACTTGCTTACTAATACTTTCTCATCACATGACCTTATCACCTGACCGCTTACCTTTCTCATCACATGACCTTATCACCTGACCGCTTACCTATCATTCTTACATGTGATTACCTTTTGGCTGTGCACGTGACTCACACTGACTCCAACCTAGTAGCACGTATCCTAGGCTCCCGCGTGAGTCAGTTCGACTCGGTATGACTCCATCTTTTGTACGATGACTCCTTACTAGTACGGGTACTAGTAGTATTAGGCTCGAGTCATGGCAGCTGCCCAGATGTATATAAGTCGACCTTATATCCTAGAGTTGGGCCTTAAGCCTGACTTGGTTTAATCCCAAGTGTTGTAGCTTCCACAGCGACTTCAGTTCTTATCCGCATCCCTTCTAAGTCGTCTCGAACATCGTCGAGACTCTCCTCTACATCTTTCATTATTGTCACTAGTGTCTTGCATGCGTGCAGACCCGGAATACCAGTGCATCCAAGGTTCAGCATTCGCTACCTGTTATACCTTGAAGTACAAGTCCCACCACCGTCATACAAACCCGTGCACGTCGCACCTTAGGGTCCTTGGCCCTTAACACAAGTCAGGCTTTCTACCCAGGCTCCGCGGAGCATCACAGACATTAGCTACCCTGGCAGGTATACAACTCATCGGAGAATTAGGAGAAACTCACAAGCGCATACAAAGACAGCAAGCAGACAACCTCCCTGATCACGTCAAAGGGCAGGCACGCTTCGAATCGCACCCCAAACTTAGGGGAAAGGCAAACCCAGACACAGGCTACTATCTTAGCATTGGTAAAGAAAAACTTGCTGTAGAATTCGTCACAGCAAACGAAGAAGACAACTGGACACAACTCGGAAGAGAAACAGACGGCACTTGGTTCACCACCAAAGAAGCACTCATACCACGGGAAAACAAACACCTAGGCTGGTGGAAAATCGACGATTCCCAGCACCCAGATTATTTCGCACATCACCCAGAACACGCACCAGCACCCCCAGAAGAGACACTTGCAGGAGGACTTCACCACATCGCCACACTCCAAGGAGCGAATCCATTCACTCCGCAGACACCCATCTTACCCCAGATTGAGGAAGCAGCCACTCAGGGTATTACTATCCCTGTTAACATCGCACCAATCGCATCTACCCTCCCAGTCGCATCTACAAGCGCACCAGTCACACCAAGTGCACCAGTAATTGTCGCCACCTCAGGACCAAATACACTTACAAGAATCCCGATCACCATGTCAGGACCAGCAGGAGGATCAAGACAAGGCGCAACCATAGCAGCCACCACAGGAACAGGACAAACCATCACAGTCGCAGCCGCACCCACCAATGGCAGACTCAAAGGCACCCCACCTCCCCACTTCAATGGAGATAGGGATACCAGCCACAACTTTCTAGTCAATTTCGGCATCTTCAGGTTCGCCAATAGGAACAACGATGCCATGAGCAACCCAGCTACACGCGTCACCACGGCACTAACCTACATGGGCGGAACACTAGTCGACCCATGGAAGGAACAACAGATGACGGAACTCCAGACATGCATCACTGAAGGTACTGCAGACACAGATGAAGCCCACTGGACAACCTTTGAACAGGCATTCAAAGACGCATTCTATAACACCAACATCAAAGCGGAGGCCTACCAGAAACTGGAGAAACTCAAAATGAAGGAAAACTTGGACTACTTCATATCAGAATTCAAGAGGCTCGTCACTGCTTCAGGCATAGATATCAATTCACATGGCATCATCCACCTTTTCAAGAAAGGGCTTACCGGCGGCCTAACCACAGCTATAATAAACAGCCAAGGCTATGATCCACAGAACCCCTGGGCTACATTTAAACCATGGGAAGACACCGCACGCGCATGCAACCTCAGATGGAAGCACACCCAAGAATATAAAACCAGTTTATGCCAAGGATACTATGCTGCACTTGGCATGAAACCCTGTGGACCACAACAGCAGTCGTGCAGAGGAGGAGGACAATGCCTCACCACATCTCAAGGAGGACATTATATGGACATCAACACTACCATTGCTACCAACATTACCGGTAGAGGACCAGAACTTTCCAAAGCCAAGAAAGCGGAGTTACAAGCCAACAACTCCTGTTTCTACTGTTTCAAAAGAGGACATCGCGCCAAAGATTGTCGCAAGAAACAAGCGGACCGCGCCCAGAGCAGCGGAAGTGCCGCTAACCAAACCCGTACCAGAGAAATCACTATAAACGACATTACTCCACAACTTGTCGGAGAGATGATCAGAAGCGATGCATTCAAAGCTATGGATGAAGAATTCAAACTTTCCTTCTTGGAAGACGCCATTAAAGGAAACACTCCGCAGGATTTTTAAAGGGTCCGAAACTAGCCGCTATAGCTAGGACTCTCAGTCTCAATAGTGTGTACATTAGCCGACTCAATCACATTCAAATAAACTTCGTTTTATCACACTATTGAGGACAAGTGGAAGAAACAGCACTACTTGACACTGGTGCTACAGAAAACTTCATTGACTACAAAACTGTTGCTAGACTTAGGCTGGGGACTCAGAAACTAACCATCCCCAGACCCGTATTCAATGTGGACAGAACTAATAACCGTCATGGAACCATTACTCACGCATGTGACCTTATGGTTAAACAAGGAAACAGAAAAGAGCGACAACGCTTCTACATCTCAAACCTAGGAAAAGACAGGTTTATCTTGGGCTACCCTTGGTTCCGCACCTTCAATCCAGATATCAACTGGACTAATGCTCAGCTATGCGGACCACAGATCAAAATGGAAACGTTAAAACTCGAAACCTTCCAGAAGCTCAAAGCATGCAAAGAGAAACTCCTAGAGCACATCGCTATCAAACGCACACAGTACCTTCCACGGTCGGGAGTAACTCCTGTAGAAATACGGGAAGGCCCGGCGGAAATCAACAGAACACATAACGCAATCGAAATGGCCCATAAGTACGCAACGGAACATGGGAAGGAGGAAGTTATCCTCCCGGAGGAATTCAAACGTCATATGCTATTATTTTCGGATGAAGAGGCCAATAAATTCCCACCTTCGCATGGAGAAGGAGACCACAAAATCGAACTAATGGACACCGCACCGGCCAGCTTCAACTGCAAAGTCTACCCCTTGTCCCGCAAAGAACAGGAAGCAGAGGACAAATTCCTGGACGAAAACTTGGCAAAAGGCTACATCGTACCATCCCACTCTCCCTACGGCTTTTCAACCTTCAGTGTCCCTAAAAAGGACTTGAAGGAAACCCGGTATATCATCAACTATAGGCCCCTCAATGCTGTTACTCGTAAAGACGTCACACCACTCCCAAACCTCGCACAGTGTTACAATCCACCCAGTTTTTCGTTTTACCACCTACCCCAAGCACCCTCAGGACCCATCATACCTCCCGCACCAACCACACAGACCCCTCAGAATATATCCCAACCAACAGCACCACCATTGATACTTCCCAGAGCACGCACACCCGCGCTACCCATGTCCTTTAGCCAAGCGATACCAGCTATCCCGATCACGTGGCCTACTCACATGCGCCAACATTCCTCCATGGAATACTTCGAAGAGCCCACACCAATGACCACAGATCCCGCTACAGACAGCGATGGAGACAGTCCTATGAGGGACCGCAGTCCTAGCCCACCACACGCGGCATACCAGCCCAGACCATCTGGCTCTAACGTCTACGAGTTAGAAGCCAACAAGCAGCCTTCACCGCCATGGAAAGCATGGCTTAGTCAGCCATCCCCGCCTACCAGTATAACCCGGCCCGTCTCCCCAAGCAGTGAGACCTTAGCACCTAAACGCCAACGTCATGATGATGGGACTTATACCCCCATTACGTCACCAGTCACATCCCCAATATCCCCGACCAGTTCTAGCGCCCAAGCCACTCCTGATTACCAAAGCCTACCAAGTCCCCGGTCCATGGGATCTGATCAAGATCCAAATACGGAGTCACCTCCTATGCTGCTAGAGTAAGCAGATTCCCATCAAAGCGGATTACCAAAAGTAGACACGTATGTGATCCAATACTCATTCGCTTACGCGCCCTTCGTATCGTCATCTCCCGGCCCCCGAATTGGAGCGTCTCAACGCATCTACTGTATCTCTACCCTGACTCATTTCCAGACTCGATATGACTCGTAGTTACTGCGCAACTGCGCATTCTCTGACTCGTACTTACTTGACTCATTCCAAGTGATCCCTGTATTAGTTTCGACTCATACTTAGCTATAGTAAGCATAGCATAGCCTCAGACTCCTCATGTATATAAACCAGCCAGTAGTTACAAGTCAAAGCTCTAAGCTTGACTTGGTTTCCAATCCAAACGTCTTGAAAGTCTTCACTCTCTCGTTCGACTTCCCTCCCCCTATCATAAAAATCCTCTCAGGTCTTTGACGTTGTCAAAGACACTCTAGTCATCATTACTCGTCACCTCCACTTTGTGCAAGTCGCACCTTAAAGGTCCTTGGGCCTTAACACACAGTGCATCCAAGACTTGCAAGGAATGGAAGTATTCAGCAAATTCGACATCAGATGGGGCTATAACAATATCTGAATCAAAGAAGGCGACAAGTGGAAAGGAGCATTCAAAACACGCCGCGGCCTTTACGAACCAAAGGTCATGTTCTTCGGCATGTCAAACTCTCCGGCCAGCTTCCAACGATTTATGAACGGTATCCTTGAAGAGCTCTACAGGCACTTTGAGGGGAAAGGCATACACAACATCAGGGAAATATTCAAGAACTACATGGACGACTGCGGTATTGGCACACTACTCAAGGACCTAATGCTACACATCGAGATCATCCACTTCCTATTCGATCTACTCATGAAGCATGGACTCCACCTCAAATTGTCAAAATTGGTCTTCTTACAACCACAAATGGACTTCCTTGGCGTTAGAATCTCAAAAGAAGGCATCACGATCGATCTGGCTAAAGTCGCAGGACTACACGACTACCCACATGACATACTTAACCTTAGGCAGGCTAGAGGCTTCTTAGGTGTCGCTGGATACCACAGGATGTTCTGCAAAGACTTCTCAATCATCGCCGCACCTATTACTAAGCTCACAGGAAAGGACGTCCCATTCGAATGGGGACCAGCACAACGCGAAGCACAGGACAAAATAATCACGCTCATAACCAGCTCACCAGTACTAGTCAAACCAGACCCTTCTAGGCAATTCAAACTAGAAGTGGATGCATCACAAATAGGCACAGGGGCGATCCTATATCAAAGAGATCTACCAACGATATGCGCAGATGGCACAGAAAAACCAGGACCACGCAGACCAATAGGATTCCATTCCCAGAAATTCACCACAACAGAGCAAAACTACCCTATCTACGACCGCGAATTCCTAGCCATCATGAGAGGACTTCGCTGCTGGACACACTTGCTCAAAGGAACTTATATCCCTGTCCTGGTATACACAGATCACACCAATTTATGCTACTACAGAGACCCCCGGAAAATCGGCCCATGCGTCGCTGGTTATTTACCCGAGCGCGAACAATACAATATCTTACTGGAATACAAACCTGGAGCAACAAACAGAGCGGACGCCTTATCAAGGCGACCAGATTATGAAGGACCAAACCCAGACAACAACGAAGTACTTGTATGGCCAGACCAATACTTCTGCAAACAGCATACCTCCATGGTCAGGAGTCACCCCAGAGATGGGTGGCCCGGTGGAGAAGAAACGCATATCCGCATTTTCGACATAGACAGTATCCATGACAACTGGGACAGTAAAGTCAAAACAGGGCAATATCTGCACCAATCAGAACTCAAGAAATGGGCGCCATTACATAACCTCACCCTATTGGACGGAACCCACTGGCATCACGGGACTGCCTTGGTTGTTGTGGCAGACAACGCGCTTAGGAGGGGGGTAATTTCCCTTTTCCATGATCATGTGACAGCCGGCCATCCCGGGATTACCAAGACACTGCAGCTTCTCTCGCAATACTACTGGTGGCCGAACATGAAAACATTCGTCACTGAATACATCAAAGGATGTGCTACTTGCCAGATGACAAAAGTTAACACCCATCCTGCCCATCCACCACTGTTCCCCATTACTCCCGCAGAGAATGCTCGCCCTTTCGAAACAGTCGCAATGGATTTTATCACTAAACTCCCACAGTCAGGTGGATACGACACCATTCTCACGGTCATGGATACAGATTGCTCGAAAGCATCTATCTTTATCCCCTGCAACAAGGCAATCGACTCAGAAGGAGTCGCACTTCTGTACCTGAATCACATAACTCCGCATTATGGCATACCCCACAAAATCATATCAGACCGCGATGTTCGCTTTATATCAAAGTTTGCTGCGGAACTTTGCAAGCTTCTTCATATCAAGCAGAACATGAGCACAGCATACCACCCCCAAACCGATGGATCTAGCGAAAGAACCAATCAGACCCTGGAACAATACCTCCGGGTCTTCTGTGGCACACAACAGAACAACTGGCACGTATGGCTCCCACTTGCCCAATATACGAAGAATTCATGGCCTTCAGCAACTACAAAGAAAACACCTTTCGATCTCCTTATCGGATACACGCCACAAATCCATCAGCCAACCAGATCATCAGACCTCCCCACATTCGAACAACGTTTGTCAGCAATCAAAGAAGCCAGGAACGCCACTCAAGAAGCCCAACATAAAGCGCAAGAATCTTGGATCAAAGAACGCCCTCGGTTTACGCCATTCGAAGTAGGAACCAAAGTTTGGCTCGAAGGAACGAACCTCAGATTACCAAGCAACATCACCACAAAGCTAGCACCAAGGCGATACGGACCATTTATGGTAGTCGCCAAAATATCAAACGTTGCTTACAAACTCAGCCTTCCATCCACCTGGAAAATACACGATGTATTCCACGCCTCCCTTCTTATGCCCTACAAAGAAACCGATCAACACGGTCCCAATTTTATCGAACCACCACCTGATATCATTGAAGGCGAAGAAGAATGGGAAGTAGAACAGATAATCAAAGAACACACATATGGGCAGTGGAAGAAGAAACAATATCTCGTAAGATGGAAAGGATATTCGCCCGCACATGACTCATGGGTCAACGAGGATGACTTGCACGCCTCCGAACTCCTAGCCGAATTTAGAGGAACAAGCAGTATAAAGAGCATGAACAACGACCAAGACCTCACCACATGTCTCTCATTCCCCCAGATATCTTTCCCCCACTCATCGCAAACTATATTGAACAGAAAGATGACTACGCCATTGTCACCCAAGTCCACCAGAGTGGGAACGTCCTCATCTACTACACCACCCTTCGACGAAGTAACCAACCCCACCCAACCTTTATTGACACCACCTGCACCGTTGGTTGGGACGAGATCCACCTCCGATCCACGGTCTCCAATCACAAATTTTGCCAACCTCTCATCGACATCACCATCCCCAATCCCTATTCCCCCGCGTACACTATCAGCGCATTTATCGGCAGTACCTCCACCACCATCCCCAAGCACACCGGGTGAAGAAATACTCATAGAGCTTTGCAACCGTTCCCTTGCTGACCGTATCGGAGAACGCGCACCCACCCCTTTCGAGTACACTGTCAGCACGCCGCCTAGCCAATATATCGAGGAACAAGAGGCTATTCTAGCTGAGCAAAGAGCTGCTGAGGCTGACGCTAGAACTCATTCCACTCCCGAATCTCCACCACGACGTATCCCCTCTAGTCCTAGCTCTACTGAGTTCCACCACCAGCTATGGCTTAGTAGCGAACCTACTCAACCAGAAATATGTTCTATCATCAAACTCTGTAAGGCGATAAAGAGGTATAGACAAGCCAACCCCATCTTGAATGACGCTATGAGGACATGGACGGACAACATCATAGGATATATCGACCTCTATGCCCAACACAACCCCGACTCCTCCATCCTACCCACTACCAATGACATCTTCGACCAAATCACGCATTTCACCTTCATTCCAGTATTTATGGAAATGGTAGGACCTTACCTCAAAGATAGCGACCAAGAAGTCGGACCACCTCCTACCCTCTTACAACGTATTACCATCAACGTCACGACACAAACAGAAGTGTCAACGGACGACGACCATCCAGGAGGAGACTGGATGAAATTCAACCTTGGTAATCCGGCTCACTACCCCTTCGTCTATGTTGACGAAGATACACGTCCACGCGCGGCCAAATATATCCGCTACCTATCCCTCAAAGATGGTGTGGTCCACCAAGGAACTAGTGGCAAAAACAAACCAATCTATGCCACCCCACTTCACGCTCGCGCATTCCCCACTCCCAACTATCGTCGCCCAGGTGTTAAAGACACCGACTTGTATATTTTCCATCCCAGCAGCGCTAGCCGACTCATTATAGATGACGCGCTTTACCACCTAGGTGACCCTGGTGTCATAGCAGATGTACACACACTCCGCGCCCAGTATGACAAGGTCATGAGGATCAAGAGGCAACGTCTAGAGCTAGACAATAAAGAACGGGAGGCAAACAAGAAGCTCCTCGATATGGAGCGCTACTTAGCTAATGTGGCAGTTCGAACACGCATCCAACCACACCTTCTTCGGACTAGGCCAGCTTCTCCTCCCACTTCTTTTATTCCCCACATCTTCGCAGCTCAAGGACCCTCTGACGACCAGGAAGAGACTGGTAACAAGCACAAGCGCCCCCTCTTTCCCTATTGTCTCAAATGTCACGACGACTACCCAGATCACGTGAAAGAGGATTGCCCATTATGGGTCGTCTGTAGGTGGTGCTACTCCCCTCTCCACGCTCACGACGAATGCCCAGTTCCCCACTACAATTGTACTGGGATGAGCTGCATAGTACCCAAAACCCACCCCAATTACGGACTTATATGTATCCAGGACGACTCTTATGAGCTACGCTGCGTGGAGTGGGATGCTGACTCATGCGACCAACCACGCGAATGAAGTCACGTGGAAGTGACTTTCTAGGAAGGGCGTCATATTATGTTCTTGAGGCTCCAAATTTCATTTTTGACTCGCTTACTAATACTTTCTCATCACATGACCTTATCACCTGACCGCTTACCTTTCTCATCACATGACCTTATCACCTGACCGCTTACCTATCGTTCTTACATGTGATTACCTTTTGGCTGTGCACATGACTCACACTGACTCCAACCTAGTAGCACGTATCCTAGGCTCCCATGTGAGTCAGCCCGACTCAGTATGACTCCATCTTTTGTACGATGACTCCTTACTAGTACGGGTACTAGTAGTATTAGGCTCGAGTCATGGCAGCTGCCCAGATGTATATAAGTTGACCTTATATCCTAGAGTTGGGCCTTAAGCCTGACTTGGTTTAATCCCAAGTGTTGTAGCTTCCACAGCGACTTCAGTTCTTATCCGCATCCCTTCTAAGTCGTCTCGAACATCATCGAGACTCTCCTCTACATCTTTCATTATCGTCACTAGTGTCTTGCACGCGTGCAGACCCGGAATACCAGCGCATCCAAGGTTCAGCATTCGCTACCTGTTATACCTTGAAGTACAAGTCCCGCCACCGTCATACAAACCTGTGCATGTCGCACCTTAGGGTCCTTGGCCCTTAACATAAGGCCTCCCCATAGTGTCATTGTGTTTGTTGGTCAACCTCCAGAGGTAGAAAGCAGTTAGGAAGGTTCTGCTTTTGGATCTGTTTCCATCAAAGATAGGTGGAGGATTTCCTTTGAGTGCACCATTGGTGTTATGGTTGATGACGTTAATATTGGGTTGCGGTTGCCTTTCTGGTCCTGTGATAGTGGTGTTGATTTGTTCTGCCATTGTGGTTTGAATAGATAACTGGGGTTGAACAGCGCCTGCTGGGGTGGTGTCAAGAGGAATAGGGATTCCTTGATGAACTGCTGCTTCAATTTGGGGAAGGATAGGTGCTTGTTCTGTGAATGGGTGGCTTCCTTGGAGGGTTGCAATGTGATGAACTCCTCCTGCAAGGATTTCTTCTTCTGGTTGTTTGATAGCAGTGTGAAGTGTTGGGCTAAAGTGTTCTGGGTTGATATAATGTGGGTGCTGAGGGTCTGTTACTTTCCAAGAGCCAAGCTTTGGGGTATGAAGTACTCCTCCTTGGTTTGTGATCCACTGGTCGTTTTTCCAGAGGATTTTTACCCAGTAATCTTTGTCTTCTACTTTGACGAATTCAACAGCTCCGTGTGTTTTCTTTGGGAGGTTGATGTAGTATCCAGTATCTTTGTGTCTGGATCTGTGGAATTCAAAGTATGCTTTGCCTTTGATGTGTTCTGGGAGATCGTCCTGTTGTCTTCTGTGAACTCTCTTGTCTTGATCAAGAGTTCCAATGAGTACTACTGCTGCCAGGGTTGTGCTGGTATTTGTCCTGTATTTCAAGGACATCTGAAGAAAGCCTGACTTGTGTTAAGGTCCAAAGAACCTTAAGGCGCGACGTGTGCAAAGATACAAGTGGTGGCAAAGTGTAGTCGCAAGGGACTGCTAACCCTTAGCACAATGTAGGGGGTAAAAGGATGAAGTGGAACTTAGTCCAAGGTCTGGGAGATGAGCAAGAGGAAAGGAGAGTCTCAAAGGGGACTTTGAGATGACTCAAGAAATGAAGGAAAAGACTTAAGAGTCTCACAATGGAAGCAACAAGATTTGGATATTAAACCAAGTCAGGCTTAAGGCCCAACTCTAGAAATAAGACTGGCTTATATACATGAGGGCAGCTACCATGACTAAGGAATAATACTACTAGTACCTGTACTAGTAATGATGGAAACCAAGTACAGTAATTAGCAGGAATGATGAATAACTAGGAGAGGGATCGAGGTATCCATGTAGCCGTTTTGTAATGTGGCCCACAAATTCCAGGAGGGTGCATAATAATGTGCCCCCTATGAATCCTAGGAGTTTCCAGAGCTGCACACATTATAATGTGCCATCTCCCTCTCTG
>Ga0307510_10001100_pt1 | contig 28862 bp, 28 predicted proteins | sample 12_EM_MG_FD_207224 | JGI IMG/M metagenome (GOLD analysis project Ga0307510, IMG submission 207224) | Populus trichocarpa ectomycorrhiza microbial communities from riparian zone in the Pacific Northwest, United States - 12_EM | ecosystem: Host-associated > Plants > Roots > Unclassified | place... | reverse complement strand
ACGGATCCTGTGATCCACACGTTTGAGCAATATAATATATTGGTCAAGTTCATCGGGGGTGTCCAGGGTTACCAGAGTGTCCTTGAGTTCAGGGCTTAATCCTTCATACAATCAGGTTCGCTTAGCAGCATCGTTCCAAGATACCTCCGCAGCATATCGTTGGAAATCCGCTAAGTAGTCAGAGAAGTTACAGTTCTTTTGACGTAGGCTTTGTAGATTCCGTTCTGCGGTACGGACCCTATCAGGGTCACCGAAGGCGTTCTCAAGTAGCGTGATCAGGGCTTCCACACTAGCTATATTAATGTTTCCTTCATCAATAAGTGGAAGGATTTGTTCATAAGCTTTCCCTTTCAGGAACCCAACAGCATATGCCAACTGATGTTGGACATCCACAAATTTGTGGCCATCTCCAAGGAACTTGGTACGTAATTGTGCAATAAACCGGCGAAGGTGGTCTTCGGATCTGTCGAACTCCTGTGGGTTGGGGATTGATTCTTGCTTAGGGGGTCGTTCGCCTGCTGGCGGAGCAAGTCCCCCTGCATTGGCAAGTGCAGCAGTTGCAGTTGCCAGAGCAGTGTTTGTGTTGGTCAACACAGTGTTAAGGGTAACTATGGTGGCTCTGTCACGCTCTAGGTCAGTCTCGATGGCTCTGTACCTTGCCTCCAGTCCTTGTCCCTCTGTAAGCAAAGCATCGCGTTCTTCGGTAAGTTTATCTCGTTCTTCAGCAAGGGTTTCCCTTTCGTTGGTTAGATGTTGAATGCGTTGCTGAAGGTATTGGAAGTGAGGGTTTTGTTCGAGTGGTGCAGGGCTGTCTTGTCGGGAAATGGAAGGGAGTGCCGGGAGCCCGTTGAGTGAAGTAGCAAGATCGCGCGCGGTGCGGAGCTGCTGTCTAATTCGATCTTCGGGTAGTTGATCAAACTCATCGTTGGTAACCGCAGAAAATTCGGTCAAGGCAGTTAATGCAAAGGTCGGAAGTTCGACACATCGAGACATGGTGTTGTGTGGGTTGGATCCTTGTTAGGCGCTACCTTGTGTAACAGGGTCTTGGCACAGTACGTTAGTCCAAGGCACACAACGACAGGAAGGTCCTAAACGACGACAGTCGTTTAACGTGAGGGTTCGGAGATGACAATCTCAGATCAAGGCTGATCGCGTAACGGCAGATCAGGGTCAGGGTATGTGGGTTCTTAGCGTGGACCTTGGACATCAGAATAGGAGACGTTATATTCTGAAGTACAGGAGTCGTGAAAGAAATACCAGGTAGCGTAAAGAATCAAGGAAATAAGAAGCGTTTTCTTTTTTCTTTTTTTTTATATCATATATTCGTTGTTAAGGTACCAGAAATCGCATGGAGTGCTAGCTATGGCGAAAACAAAACCCAAAATCCAAAACAAACAAACAAAGGAGATACCATCACCAATCATCTTCATAAGGGTCCGTACCAGTCCCTGGCCCACATACGGGCGCAAAAATCAAAAAAGTAAATCAAAGAAACCCTCCTACAACGAGCGGAAACTACAAGCAGCTTGAAAAAACAACCAAAGCGTAAACCTAAACTTCCTGCGATGACATAAAATAACCAAAGGAAACTACATTAGAGGAGCGGGAGGAAACTGAGCCAGCGGGTGAAGAGGTGCCGGAAAACATGCCCGGTGGGAAAGCGGTCCTCGTGGACATCACAAAACGGGAGAAGGCAGCCAAGAGCGGCGCGGAGGACCAAACAGGGGCTTCAGGGCCAAAGGAAATAAGGGGCACAGCTCACCCTTATATAGAAGAAAATCCTAATACAGCCTTTTGCCCCCCGACTCATACCCCAGTATGAGTTGCATATCCACCTAACCAAGGAAACAATACAATTTGTGGTAAACCTTACAAAGGAAATCCCTCATAGCAACTGTGTAACAAAAGAAAGAACACCAAAGTTATCCCATCAAGTATCTCACCAGGGGACCGTGAGACCCCACCCCATTCAGCCCTGTAACTTCATGAATAATATCCCTCTGGGGATGAATCCTATACCGCTGGAGGGCTGGCATCAAGCCCAGGAACCTCCAAGTGTCGGATTCAGGATTGATTGTCTAGCTGTGGTGGAGTGCAGCAGCAGTGGCCCGGTAGTGTAGATGTTGAGTATTGTGATGCAATGAGTGTGTCGTGTCGTGTCCAGTTTGATGCCAAGTGCTGAGAAACCACCAGGCACTATGCTACACTTGAGAGTGTTATGGCTATCACTCGCTTTCAGACTGAAGTGAGCTGGCATTTTCACTCATTCAAAGATGATGTTCAGAAACTAGAACCCTGAGTGCCAGTGTGACTTGGGGTCTTTAGCGAAAATTTAAGATTAAGGGTATGATGGCTTTCTCACCAGGCGTCAGCACTAACCATATTTTCTTTGCCAAGAAATACTCCTTGCTTACATCTGGGCTAGAAGACAAAGAAGGATGAAAGGAGAATCAGGGGTCGTGGTAAATCCTGATGTGTGATAGTGTTAAGGTTTAAGACAGGATGCATGGGAGGCAGGCTTGCTTAGGTGCATGTGTCTGGACGGAACCCAGTGTAGGCAAGGGTCTCCAGACGCACCTGACGCAACCAGATGGGGTGCATGGGTACAGGACGCACAGGACGTACAGGACGCAGAGTCCAGGCTAGGAGAGTCTGGAAGCAACACTACTGTATCTGACGCAGGCCACCTCTTTGCTGATGAATTATCCTACACAACTAATATCAGGATTATGCAGAAAGCCTTTGGGTCTATAAGAGCTTACACCAGTATCTGTGTGGTATGTTTCAGCATCCCAAAGACTGAACTCATCTACAGGAAGACACCCCTGCAGAGAGATCCCCAAGGTCCCCCGCTCCTCCCCCGATATGCCTGGACAGACACGTTCCCCCCCCCCCTCTTCTGTGTAAGATGGCTGGCTACTGGCTCATGCCAAACCTCGCCTCATCAGCACAGTTCTCCAAATAGCTGGGCCTGGCCCAGGGAGCGTTCACTACACTGGCAGTTAAACCACTCTCCCCACCAGGAGCTCAGCTGTCTCTTCTCCTCTAAGTCTCATACAGAATGCCCTTCTTGCCCTTCTTCCCCATCCTGTTATATGGGGCAGAGCTCATGACTCTGAACGAGGCAATATACCTGAAGATCGACATCTACTAGTGTCAAGTCCAACGGTGGCTCTCAAATTGCTTCAGATCCGCCCCATCCCAATGCTGGCAGTACAATCCTGCCTACCTCCAGGCTGTCCAGAGGATAGTTCCCAATAAACGCAGCATGGCTGCCCTGAGGCTAGCATGAACCTCCACCTCAATCAACCCTACAGCTGCCCACCTCCGTCATACCTTCCCTTCGCTTCTGAGCTATAGAGCCCCCAACTCATACAGGAAGCTGTGCACAAGGCTTTCCTCCAATGTTATGCCACTCTTATGGAGAACCGAGGGCCCAGTATCGAAAGTCAAATCACACCTACCCGTGGAAGAACTTGCCAACAGGGCCCACCCGCTCCTAGGCACCCTAACCTTTGCCCCCCTTGCAGCAGCCTCCCTCCTTCCTGAGGCCGACTCACTTCCACCCCATTACACCATTGTTGCCGCTTATAGGGCCCTGAGGGGCCAAACAAGGCAGCTCCTGTTGGTTGAGTAGAAATGACTCTTACCGCCCCCCGCATACTATACCTTCCCTCTATCACTCACTCCCCAAAGTTAATGGAAGCAGAAAGTTGTCAGGGATAAGGAGGGAAGATGGATAAAGGATAAGACAGGATAGCAGCTTTAGTGATTTCATTTGTTCTAGAACGAAGAATTTATAGAAGGGTTTATGGTCATGTCTTTCCTTTATTATTATTATGGAGGTACGCAGGCAGATGGGATTACACATGAAGGAGAGATTGGTATGTATGGCAGGTGATAGAATAATTGAGATGGTTTTATTATTCTTATATAGACTTATGTTTGGTTAGTCAGTTATAGGAGGATGACGAGCAAATCTAGTTTCCCATCATCCCTACCCTATAGTTTAGCCCTAGTCTAGTTCGACTGTTTGACCGTTACGTGATTTATCCCCAGCCACAAGAATGCGCAGTGAGTGCTGAGCATATGAGATGGAATCGGACTGGTGGGAACAGAGGTGTTGTTTATGATGACGGACTTCATCATGGCTGGGCATCGAGGCTAAGACTCAGCTGACAAGGACTGTCCAATCAAAATTAAAGTTTGTATGATACTGTATGATGATTCGTTTTGATGTGTTCGCTTGTTTTCAACAGGGACTTTAACGTTGTCGAAGGTGGTGAATGCGGTTCCAGCGGCGGACGAGTACGAGGCTTTAATCTGTTCCGTTTCGACACCTTCCCAAGCTCACTCAGGAGCACGCTGTAGCCCTTCTCTGTCTTGAAGAAGTAATCTGCCCAGTTACCGTTGGTAATCCATTTCTTTGTCCCATTTACAACGTAGTGTGTTCCGTCAGAACTCCTGACCGCAGTGGTGCGAATTGCCACCACATCGCTACCGGCAAATGCCTCGCTGATAGCGAGACAGATGGACTTTTCGCCGGAGAAGCACTCGCGCATCACGCGGTCGCGGAGAGAAGTGTTGCGGGAGAAGTTGAGGGCTGGGGGGGACACCGATAACCATACCGCCGAGGAAGCCGTCGTTGCAAGCACGTCCATGTGTTCGCAAGAGCTCTTGATTGAGAACGAGCTCGTGGAAGTAGTCGAACTTCCTGGGCTCGATTCCGCCGATCAGGTTATATCCTTCCACATGTTTTCCAGGGCCGAGACGCATGGAAATATTTACCCTTCGACCCCCCGTTGGCTGTTTATGATGGCGGGTTTCACAAGTGGGCATCTAGGATATGACTCGACAGACAAGAACCTTTCAATTAAATCTAATGTTTCTATGTTCACTGGTTTTGCTTGTGTTGTTAGCTTCCTCCCTCCCGATCATTTCCTCCTGTATACTCGAGTAATAATGTTATTATTATTTTCTTTCCTCTTTCTTCTGCCGTTGTTCACTCTGTAATACCATTTCAGAAAATCTCACCTGTAGAGACAAAACCCCTTATCCCAACAGGCAGCCAATTGCCGATTGTAAGGGGGTCAAAATTCGATATTTATGCATGAATTATCACTCGGAGTTCCTGTTCCATCATTGTTGAAACATACTTCTGGCACTACTGAAGTGTCACTCGTACTATTGCTACCCTGCCCTTCCATCAAACCTTATCGTTATCGCACATCTAGACCTCCGGCTCTACTGAAGCTGCCTCCTTGCATTTCTCTCATTTCTCTTTTTCTTGCTATTGTTATTGTTCGCTCGACCTATTCGTCTCGCTCCCAAATAGTCGATAGTCAAGGCTTTCCCTCCCTCCCTTTGTGAGAAACCAGAGTGTTCCATTTTCTCAAGCAATCAATCACTTCTTCTTCATATCTCGTACCATCATCCCATTCAATATTTCCACGACAATCATGGTGTTGGGATAGGCCCACCGGCATGTACGTGGAAAGGCCGAGCGGTAGGTTTTTTCGAGCAGCTTCAGCGCGCGCAGTCATTCTTGCATAATATTTCAATCAACTCGAAGAAATGGCTTAATGACCGAACATAGAGAACATCAGTGACCGCCTCCTTCATAATAAGAACGTACCTGTTTCCCATTTTCAGCCCATCACGCATGATATTTTCCACCCGGGTATACGACTCCGATCTGGAAGAGTATAAATAGACGAAATACCTGCCGAATAACCAAGACCCGACCAAAGTTGACTTACCACCACAAGCAATCCTACCTGATATAAAGGAATGCTAGAGGTGAGTAACAGCGGTGATTATTGTGGGCAATGGAAGACCGTAATAATATCTTCAACACATGGTGCTCAAGACCCCAGTCACCTTAGTCACGGAAAAACAATATATTTACTATTTTGCCCAATGAAGGGTATACAGGCGCATCTAACCTAGACGGGATCTTACAAAGCATTAAGACGATAAGAGATTGAAAAATTTACAACATCGACTTTGGGAAATTCTTGAAAGCCTGTCTAACAGCAAGGTCACCAAGAATCTCTTCCGACCCTCCAAGAACTGCGTCAAACTTATAGGTCCGGTGGAAACCCTCGATAACCCTCCCCATCCCAGACTTGGTAATACCCCTTCCGCCAAACACCTGTACCGACTCGTCCGCAATCTCGTGCGCAGCGCGGGTGATAAAGTTCTTCAACAAGGCGATCGGCCCAGCGAGTGACTTTGCCTGTTGCTGGTAGGTCATATTGCACATCTGGTAGGTGATCGCCTCGAGCCAGGACTGTCCAGACTCTACTAGGGAGATCATCTTCGCAAGTTTCCCCCGGATAACGGGTTGGTCCACGAGGCGTTTTCCGAACACCTTACGCTGGTTCGCCCACTTCATACATTCCTCCACTACCACGCGGGAGGCACGGATGGACGCACAGGCCATTACCCAGCGCTCGTGGTTGAAGTTTGACATGATCACCGGGAAACCGTGGTGTTCCTTTCCTAGGAGGTTTCCAACCGGGACTTTAACGTTGTCGAAGGTGACGAATGCAGTCCCGGCGGCGGACGAGTACGATGTTTTAATCTGTTCCGTTTCGACACCTTCCCCACGCTCAATCAGGAGCACGCTGTAGCCCTTCTCTGTCTTGACCGCCGTAGTGAAGTAATCTGCCCAGTTACCGTTGGTAATCCATTTCTTTGTCCCATTTACAACGTAGTGTGCTCCGTCAGCGCTCTTGACCGCAGTGGTGCGAATTCCCGCGACATCGCTACCGGCAAATGCCTCGCTGATAGCGAGACAGATAGACTTTTCGCCGGAGAAGCACTCGCGCATCACGCGGTCGCGGAGAGAAGTGTTGCGGGAGAAGTTGAGGACTGGGGGGAGACCGATAACCATACCGCCGAGGAAGCCGTCGTTGCAAGCACGTCCATGTGTTCGCACGAGCTCTTGATTGAGAACGAGCTCGTGGAAGTAGTCGAACTTTCCGGGCTCGATTCCGCCAATCAGATTATATCCTTCTAGATGTTTTCCCGGGCCGAGACGCATGGCGTTGATACCGTTGTCGCTGTTGTCGTTAGCACTGCACAAATACCATATTCTAAAGGGGAAAAAAAGAACATACGCCATCTTCTTGATAATCTCAGCACTCGGCCTCTCTCCCACCTCTTCAATCCTCAAAGCCTCTGGCCGGACATACTCGTCGACGAAAACCCTGACTTCCTTCTGCAGCCTCCGATGACTCTCATCATAATAGGGGCTCTTGAACTCAGGACTCAACCACATAGGCTCGGTATAAGGTATCGGGCACAAATCTCCCGCCCTCGGCTCGATAACCTGTGGTGTCTCGCCTTGGATCGTCCCGATCACCATGTTAGCGTACTTCGTCAGGATTTCATGTCGGTGCATAGAGTAGAACTCTGATGTTGCGTCCTGTCCTGCAACTTGCAAAAGAACGTGTGCACCCCCGGGGTGGGCGTCGGCAAAGTCGGTCAGGTCATATACCTTCGAGTCGATAATAACGTGCAGTGAGTCGGTATTATTGTTCTTGGAGACTTGCTCGCGCGTGAAAGTTGGTGTGGCCATGGTTGTTTGCTACCGTAGTTTACGATTCCGTCGGTCTATTTCAGCTGAGTAGGGAGGGCGGTAAGGGGGAGAGATCTGACAAGAATGAGAGAATGAGCAAGCAACTGAACAAGTGATCAATAAATGCCCTAACTTATGAACCCCTCCAACCAACGCCTCCATCACATGTCACCGTGGCTGACCATCCATTCCCCGTACCAGGTTAACCGGGGTAATTGGCGTCCAATCACGGCCGACCATTTCGAATCTTAGATCCACTTCCAGCATGGCCTCGCTGGATGAATTTAATCCAGTCGGCTTGGAGACGGTTTATCCGATGTCCTGAAAGAGCCGCCTGGTGCTCCGGGCGGCACGTGCGTAGGTCAAGGCTTGGATCGAGCCGCGGCCCAAAAAATGATTGATCGTTTATCCGATTAGCTTAGCAGTAAACCATACTCACTGAGAATGGTGAGTGAGGCAAATTGTATTAGGTTATACGAAATGTTGTACCGGTGTGCGAGAATACTTAGGGGAATAGGGTTTTATGAGGATATTAAAGCTAGTTGTGGACGGTGAGCCTTTAGCGGGTATCTATCTTCTTGTCATTATCCGCTTAGGCCAGGCTGTCGGCCGTTGGGAAGTCATCAACCCCTGCGGTTGGTGTGCTACGCGCATGTATCGTACAGTAGGTTCGGGGATCCAGAATATAAATTCTGGAAACAAAGCATTAAGGCAATATCCTACACAGTAGATCGCAAATTGTGTCCCAAGTCTAAACTCTCCCAAACTTGTCCTCCCCTTCTCGAAGCCATCTCCTGTATCATAGTTGTCCGACCTCTCAAATACCTTCTTTGCTGTGAGATATAAGCGCACTCGCAACCCTACTAACTACCTCCATCCCAGCAAAAGATAAGCACACTTTTTCTATCACCCCTATGCAAGAACCTCACAGGTTGCTCTCCCGAGAATTGCGCCTAAAGTTCCCATAAGACAACTACAACTTGCGCAGCCTGGAAAGCCAAGCATTCCAACCGGATCGGAGAAGCTTTATTATAGCCGGGGGGCGCGTCTCTGATCCATGTTATGTCAGAATCCTTCTTGGAGTATGATATTTGGGACCCGGAGCACGAAGACTATTACAACAGGCCTGGTAGGTATGTTACCTGCACCCTTGGGGGTTATACTCCTCGGAAGAGTTTTTTATGGCGGGGTAATCAGCAGATGATGGAGGGGCGTAGACACAGCGTTTTCGGGGTCGGCCGGGTTTCTTGTGAAGCTAAGTTTGAAACTTGAAATCGAGTGAGGGGTTGTGACTCCTACCCGCGGATTCCAACCCCTCGGCCGGTAGGCTGTTTTATTGGAGAGGGGGTGGTTGAAACTAGGCATCAGAGCAGGACCTTGTGTTACAGCTCCATGGCTGAGCGATGTGCGAAAGCGGAGTGCGAAGTTTATCCCCTGTCTCTCATTATATCATACTAAACCTTAGAGCTCAGGATGTGCATAGCCCCTGTGCATCAAGAGGATCACCATCGACGACTTCAAATTTACCGCATTGCCGATCTACCCTCTATCTTACATATCAAATTCTTGGAAAGACGGCCATTTCATTGCCTAGACTTCATAGGATAACGACTGCCACTAGAACTCTGATGAAGGTTGGGAGCTAGGATCCCCGCCAGGACACTATGAGGACAAGCCACCTCTCTGCTCTTTGGCTATTTAGGTTTTCATTGGGGTATTTTTTTTTTTTCCCTGGTCCGTTGGATAAGAGGTTAGGAATGGCAATTTTCCCAATGTGTTGGGCTTTTGCGCATTATTCGCGGAGTGATGGGTACTAACTCCGAAAGGTGGCATTGGCTTAAGGCCACTATTTGCTTACCTAGTGTAAGCTAGACCATTTGGAGTGGAAAGTTTTTTGTGAGTTTCTCGCAGTATTATAGAGGAAATACAGCGGGGTTGAAAAAGGCGCTGCGGGAGAGGGCGAGTATTTCTCAGGAATGACTTGAGCTTCCACCCTTTTCCTTTCTCTCTCCTATCTGGGTTTGAACCGAGAAATATCGGCGACCCTCCTAGTCCTCTCCCGTCCTCGGGGGCCCTAGACTTCCAAAACTCTGAGTCGAGTGCTCCCCATCTTGGGCACACTAGCTCACTCGATAAATTTTTCAAGATCTTGTTGAAAATCTCGTAGGTGAGGTGAACGAATGTGGACTGAAAAATCCTTTTAGAATGATTATCTTTCACTTGGGTACCAGATCATGGTACTTATACCTCAGAGAGGTATCTAGATACAGAACTAATAAGCGAGCTCCCACTATGCCCAACCAGGCGTGCTTCCGTCACATTGAAGCCATTATTCCAACAGATCTTTTTCACCAAGGGGCATGATGCGGAGAGGCTGTATAAGAGATTTAATTTTTAATAGTAATGGAGAGAAATGGCAAAGCCAGCTCAGACTCCCCCTTGAAAAATGAATCCCCGAGTACTTATGCTAACGCACGAGTATCCATATCCTCGTCCTCCTGCTCCTTCTACAGAACCACCTCCACGTTTTCCGAGTGGATTGCTTCACTGCGTCTCAACCAATATTTGCGCACCCCCCACACCTCATCTTATAACAAATATCACACTCCGAGATCCTCTTCTCATACCTAGAACCGCAACCATTTCTGCCAGTAACGGCCGAGCCCGCCGCAAGCCTAGGTTAGAGATTCCGGTATTTCGAGATCCGAGAGAAGATATGTTCCAGTGGGTGAACAGCTTGAGATACTGTAGATAATTGATTATGGCATTATGTTAGCATTTTCCATCAAGCGTTAGGAATTATTCACTATGCCCAGGCACCACGCCACTCAGCCATGCACCCAGCAGGCTCACCGGAGCAGGTAGCCACATACCGTAACCTTTCTTTAATTCCCATCTTAAGCGGATCTCTTCCTATGATACTACTCCACTTTTCTTTCTCTCTCCGCCAATATTGTGTGGGCACAAGCTCTTGACAAGCACTCCGAGTGAGGCCCCATGACAAGATACCCCTCCAAAGGTAGGGAACACATTATCTCAGGCACAGTAGTAGCCTATTACTGCAACGCCCTAGTTCGTCCCCTCTCCGGGAGCAGTAACATCCCACTTATAACTTGCTCATCGGAAAATTCCTTTGAAAAGCGTGCCCGGGGCAGGGGGTAAAGTATTCGGACTTAGGCGGGACTTTGTATGAGAGTGAATCAGTCGCGGAATAGAGCAAACCTCCTAGAAAGGGCACCAATTTCTACTAGATAATTGATTCAGCGTGTAGGATCTGAATTGGAGGATCATGGGAAATAGCCAACTCGATCCTCATGCTCCAAATAGTGTGATTAGGAGCAGACGACAGGTTGTCCCAAAAGGGCGATGTAGGATGCTCTTCTAGCTACAGCAGACCTCTGCAGTTCTGTAGGCGCGTTAAACCGATTTATATTAGGTACCGGTACGCTGTGTAAGGCCGGACGGAGAGTTTGATCCGATAGGGGAAGAAGCAGGGGGGGAGGGAAGATGGCGGATGGATGCTATCGGGATGCGCAGTGGAGTGAAAGAGCCCAATAGGGTGTGTAAGCCGTGGCCGTTGGAATTGGTTATGATATACTACGGGTATTAATTTAGATGGCACATTAGGTACGAAGGGAGAGGTTTCAAAGTCGGGCAGGCCAATTGGAGCGCAGTATTCACAGTAGGAAGCCATAGGGGGAAAATACTGTATGACGAGTATGTACAATAAGGTACAAAGTCCGGGTACTCGCAGCTCCTGTTACCGTAGCACAAGGCTTACTGGCTACTGACTTATTACGCAGCTCACTGTTACCAGTATAGTGCGTACTCGGACATATCCTAACGAATGGAAACATGCATCTTCTCCTGCCTCTCTGGACCACATCACCGTGCACTCCCGCGCCAGAACTGTACCCTCCCAGAAAGTTTCATAACCCTAGTGATAATAGCATTGCACGACATCTCGGCAGTCCTTATTTTTGAAACGCTCCCAGCTAGCTATCACCGTAAAAAGCGAACGACATACGGTACAGCTATAATCGCCATTGCCAAATTCCAAAGTGAGAAGGATCTCCTGGCCTCGCTCTCGTTTACACGGGCCGTTCACAACGGTGCCGCATCCTGAATCGTATCATACCTGCTAGAGTACTATCGTACCAGTGCTTGCGAGAGACCTTTGCGAGCAGAAGCCCTAGCACAATCATCCAAAACACAAGCGCCAATCCTCACCATCATGACATAACACTTCGGTACCCTACATGTACCAGCACTATACCCATCAGCAACATCCCAGTAGACTTATTTTTATTTCCAACCAAGGAAAAAAATTTACAAACTATGATACCTTAGCGTCATTAACGGGACTTACCGCGCGACTAAGGTTAAGCGAACCCAACTGAATATTCAGAAACGGTGCAACCCATGCTCAAGAGGGGATTCATTAGCTGGTCTGGGCTACCGGTACCGTACGGGAGGAGTGCAGTACCGGTCCCGGCACATCACGACAAAGATCTCCGTCCCTGCGAGTGTACGTACCGTGGAATCTCGTGAAGCCAACCATCCCGGCTAGTCCTTTAATCTCCAGATTCGTCGACAAATGCTCCAGAGAAGGGTTGGTGGTTTCCCGAATCACCATATGATCACCCTACAGGGTACGCAGGAACGCATTAACTGGCTATTCGCAATTCTGTTAAAACTTTTCAAACTAAACTTATCATGGGCTGACGGGCTGACTCTCCCCTACGATCCGGGGTCTATAGTACGGTAGTGCACTCACAGTACTCTACTACTACACCCTACCGTGCTCTCCCGAGTCACGTTGAACCGGATACCTTGCTGCACTATACGGAATCTGCGGCACCTCTGAACGGTCAGCCATATATGGGGGTTTTCGGATTCATGTGATGTTTCTCCAAACCTCGCCCTGGTCCGTGTAGAATTTTGGCCTGTTGAGCCGGATGCGACGGTGACTTGTGGAAAAACTGTATCTAAAAAGGGTAAAACACATGATCTGATGAAGAGATCCAAGGAGAGCCAGTGGAAGATGGAGAGTGGAGAGTGACACAGAGAAGAAAGGAGTAAGTAAGGGAAGAGCAAAGCCTAAAGGGAAAGAGTATCAATACTGCCTAGGGATGCCTTTGGGGAAAAGGCTTGAGATGGGAGTGGGAACATACCTTCCTTATTTTTCTTCAGGTGATATGATACGACTATTATTTTTTCCATCCCGTTATGCCAGATGGGTTATTGTCCTAGATGGAATCCCTGAAGTTTTACCTAGCATTGTGGAATGTGAGTGGGTAATAGAGTGTATCGTGCTTCTCTTTAGTGCAGTAAGGGGTTCATAGAGTGGGAATGGGGAGATTGGAGAAGCGTGACTTGGAAGGGAGGGGGTTCGTAAGGAATGGGGTAGGACTATTGATAAGGGGAATTGTTTAAGGAAATAAAAATCGTCCCAAATGAGATGCATCCAAAGAGTCTGTTTTCACAGTACCTCAGGCACAAGAAGGATTAACAATATACCGGTATGAGGTTTGTGTCTAGCAATCCAAACCTAAAAAAAACAAAAAATGAAATGAAATTTTTAAAAAAGCAATCAAAAACCGGCAAGTTCCTCAAGAATCTTCCTTCATCTCCTATCAACACATTCACAATACCGGAGGAAACAGTAGCCTTATCGTCGTTGGAAGGCTAGCTACGGGAGATGAAGAGGAATTGCACCGCTTATGGAATTAAAAATCCATCCCCGAGCCGTTGCGGAATAGTTTGTATCCGATACACCCCGAAGACTTTACCCGAATATATGCTATTCCATTTCAGCAGCCGTCTGTCAATATTGCTTTTATTGTATTTGTCTGTCCGTACCTTTTCTCATTCCAGCGAGGGGATATGCGGAAACAAGGGGGTTGATGATGCCAGAACATCACAATTCAAATTCAGTACATGGCGGTTCACTACAGCGAGGTGGGACTGTATGAGCAGTGGTGAAACGCGGTCCTCGCACCGCACCGTCCTCGGCTATGGATTTTTAATCGGACTCACGATGTGTGGTGGTGAGGTCGTATTTGATGCTGTAATTGTGGGGCCCACAGCAACCCGGGCCGAGTTCCACAAGAATGCTATTGCTAGTCAACTAGAGAGAACCCATGGGGAATCCTCGCATACCGAATTAGACTATTCATGAAATCCACCTCTCAGTTGGCCAATTGGTCTGGGCCCATGCTGCAGCGTCGAGGAGGGAGAACAGGGATTGAGGGGCTGACAAACTTGTGGCCCTTCCGCCAGGACGACAATGATGACCTTTATCTTGCTTTCCTCCTACTAATGAGTTTGAAATCAATGAGTGGGGTCAGGTTGTACAGAGGGTGGGCGGGGTTTGGTGAAAGCTGTGTGGTATCTTGAATTCTAACTCTGACCATGACAAAGCCTTCCTCGATGATCCCTGGTCAGGTAAAAATCGTGCAGTGCTCGAGGAGATCAGGTCCAGACGAAACCACAACCTACTCGGACGGATGCTGATCCGTCAATTGCCTACGAGGAAACCACCAGCTGGTCTCTCCACTAACAACATTTTATCTTGACCATAGGAAAGTTTCCCGTTCAAGTTTAGCCTGCCGAGCGAGGGGGCGCCCAAGTGGCTTGTGGTCCCGTCTCATTTGTTATTGCGTCCACTCGGGAAAAATGATTGCAGCAGGGGATAGCCGAACTATTCACTCCCCAGCCATTGTGAGGCATCCTGGCCCAGTTTAAAATGGGGAACATTGGCCCAGTTGGATAGTACAAGTACTCGTAGTGATACCACAACCTGCAGAGAGCCAGAATACGCGAGCAAAAGGCCAAACAAGGGCAAACAAAGGGGGAAGGGGGAGTTGTTTGCAGCCCGAAGGAATGGAATTCTGTGTTTCCATGGCGATCATGCGAAATTCGATTACCCCCTGAAGCAATTTCTCCCCAAGCCACGTTTTTTAACCCTTGCAAGTGCATTCTGATAGTGTGGGAAGACATTGAATCAGTGCTCGCACTGTACTGCTCAACATGGCAATAGTGGAAACGAGAAGAGTCCGCGTCGATTTACTCCCGATTCCTGAATAGGCTAGTGGTTGATATTCTAAACTCGGGCGGGAGTGTCTCAGCCGCTGATGGGTACAAAATACTTCCACCTTCTCAAAAATCCGCTATTCCAAACTTGGAAAGATTAGATCGGGTTCGCCACGGATGGGGGTTTTGGATGCCCGGACCATCCGGGGCGGCAGAAACAATTCTTCAAGAACATGGAGCAGGGATAAAAACAATGGTACGGTGCCTGACTAAACTGCGGGTAGAAGCGGTAGACCTGAGAAACATGACACAGATCTCTAGTTCCTCTCGCCTTGATCAGTTTCGAAGAGATATATAATTGACCAATCAATGAAACGGCTCATTCCAGGCTCATGTTGCTTGCAAAGCAATGGAAGGTTTGGTTCGGTTTTCCAGAAAAGCCAGTTGGGACGAAACTTGCCACTAATTTTAACCAAAATCAAGATCGACCCCACTGCTCCACACCGTACCATTCTCCCATGCCTGACCCTTGTACGGTAAACACCAACCAAGGTTTGTATGTATCAGATTCTCGGTAGGCACTCCGATGGGGTGACTAAGGGAGTTATGATACCTGTACCTATCCTGTAGTTGTTCGAGAAAGCCATATCCTAGACCAGTCAACCCCGGGCCCTCCCTATCGAATACCATCACTGTTTCAGCCTTAAAATTGCACGCTACAAGTAGCACAGGAGTGAATGATAACGGCAACCCATAATGTCCCTTTGGAATTGCTTGCAGGCGCCTCACATAGGAAATTTGAAATTTAGGGTACGAGTACAAATACAAAGTCAATGGGAAATTAGTGTGAGCACCGGTAAGCCAGAAGCACTGTCCAATTCATGGAGGGGGACAATCGTGTGCAACAGATGGCCTGGGTTGCTTGGGGTTTGTCGATAAATCTCGTTTTTAGGAGAAGGACCAGGGTAGGTGTGGAGTAAAGGTGTGTTGAGGCCATGATTCTGACCTCGTCTGGCTTATCAGAAATTGGGGGGGTTTTTTTTTGAACAGATCACTTTTTCTTTGTCCGAGGTGCTTCTACGAACTTTTTTCATGAAAAAGTACCAATAAATCCACCTAGATCTGATTTTTCATTGTTTTTTCTGATTGCGTTTTCTTGGTTGGAAGTTGACGTATTATTTTCTTGGCTGTGGATGAAACGTTGCGTCTTGCTGAGATTCTGCTGAGCACAGGTCTGAACCTAGCGTGGGCGTTTGGATGCGCACGGACAATCTTCTACGATATACAAATTCCTGATCCTTGTGTTCAGGCACTGGAGTACTTTTTGAGGGGTATGATACCGGCACTTGTGGAAGGCATTACTATTACGGTACTGGTGTTCTATGAGTACCGTACGGCACTCGAGTGCAGGGAGGGTCTGAGATTGGTGATAGAGTGGTACCAGAGTTGGTTTGAGCTCCAGTGGACCATGTGGAGGGGACTGGAAGGCGTGTTTATCTAATGGAGTGCAGTACCAGGACCGATGCGCTACTCTGCGTATACTCGAGTAGAGATCAACGAGCTGGAACCGCGCCTAGGATGAGAAGTAGCACGAGGCGGGAAGGCAAGGCGATAATGCTATTGCCGGTATGGGAAAAAGCCGCTGCGATTCCATCGTACACAAGCACCTAAGGTACTCTTCACAAGAATGAGATATCTCCCATGCCCACGATCCCCACCTGGCCAAATAGCAGCCATGAAAAAAAGAGCGGTACACCGAAGCTTCCGCAACCCATCAAATCAATGGACCCGTTGGGCGCTTACGTTCAGGGGAAACACGAGACTTCTCGTTGGGCGGCGACTTCTACCTTCCGTGGCCGATCCACCAGCGGGGAGTAGTGAAAAGTCTCACCGAGTCCACGGTACTGTGCGAGTATATCGGTAATTATTATTACGGGGATTATTGCTATCATCAGCATCATATCTCAACCGCATTGGTGTGCTCTGGCTGGCTTGTGTTTGTTTTGGCATTTTTTGGGTGCGAGGATTCATGCAAGGGGTTCCTCTTTTTTAGATTGTGGAGAGTGTCTTGTGTGGTTGATGAGGGAAAGTTTCGCTTAATGCCACGTGTGGACGCTCCTTTCGTGAGAGTCTGTGTGTTGTCGGTGGTTGGCGGCGCGGGGGTTGGGAAATTTTGGATGTTTCTTTGTTTCGCGCTGCACAGTAAGTTACTTTAACGGTATCATACTCCTACTCTCCTACTCTCCTGCTCAGGTAGATTACTGCACGGTACAATGCGGCACTGTAGGGCGAGGTGACCGGTACTTGCTTGCTATTCATCCTCCTTTCTGCTGCCCCACCAGCCCTCGAGCAGAGGTATTCGAGTACAAGATGGTCCAAAGGTGAAAGCATACCGGAGGTTGGCTTGATGATTAGCAGGGGGGGAGATCTTATGATTTCCCGCGCTTTGGCATGGAAGGCTTTTAATTAATTGATGCGAGGTTGTTCGTATCGGGCTTCCCCTCCATGCTCAACCGCAACTTCTGGGCCCTTCCACTACTACGGTGGACGATGAAGTGCAGGCCATGTCTACATTAATAGTCTACGGTAGTTCACTGCAAAAGGAAGTCTAAATAAACCTCCGGACCGGTGATATTCTCATCATTACTCGTGGTGCGTCCTATTCAATACCAGCACCGCCTTCCCTCTCCCTCTCCCCCTTCTGTGACCGTCTTCTTGGGCTGGATCCAGTCAGTACAAACCACATCCACACCGCCACTCCCAGAACAAATCCCTTCGCAAGCTCTCCAGCACAGCGTTTCATCCACTACACGCACTCGTTCCTACATATGTACCTCAGCCCGTGCGAGGCTTTCCCCATCTAGTCATCCATCATCCACCATCCATCAACACCATCTTCAACACCATCATCACCATCATCACCACCATCGCCGGAGGCTGTCCATCCACCCATCACATCAACTTCTGATTGTGTGTGCTGCAGAAAAGAGAGGAAAAGAAGAAAAGAAAGGAGAAAGGAGAGTGAGAAAAACAACAACAACCAACTAACTCAGAGCCTCGTCCTGCCAGCTTGTGGCCGGATTCATCCTGCCGCCAAGCTCCTTGCATTGTCTGTGAGGGGGGTGCTTTTGTTTTTGTTGCCACCTGCCAGTACTATTATTGCCTTTCTGCTTAAAGTGCCCTTGCGTGTCGTACTGTGATACCGGTCGGTAGCTTGGCCCCCGCTTCTTTTGCTGGTGTGAGAAGGGATAAGTTACGGAACTTGCCAAAATGGTAATTGCCTCAGCTGAGTGTTATCCTTGACTTATTTACATGCATACGTACTCATACATAACGTCGACATCATCGCCTCACAATCTACACCTCTTTTCCCCTTTCTTCTCCTGGGAAGAATTTGCTTGTTTGCCTACTTGTTTGCTAGTAGTTCTCAAACTGAAGCGCTTTATAGATCAAAAAACGGCAATCGAGAGCTATGGTCATGGACTGTGATGACGGCTTTATTGTGACTTTGGAGGGACACCAACCTACCATCACTGAGCAACTGCAGCTGTTACCCTTCTCACAAAACGTCCTCTGCCTCCCACCACTAGACATACCCCCTCCTCCACCCCCGAGAAAATCTGCATCTTCTCCATCCTCATCACCGTCATCACGAAATCAATTCCCTGTCCTCGATTCCGCGGTTCGGAAATATATACTGTCATTACACGATGCGCACGTCTTCAGAGTGCAGAGAGCGAAGAGGTTCCTGTCAGAGCGGAGTAAGGGTAGCGGGAGGATGGTCTTCATGAACGGGGGTTTTGCCGCCGCGCAAGTTGCGTGTCTGGAAGCGTTGAAGCAGTCCTTGGCATGGGGCGAGAGCGAGACGGAGATGCAAGAGAATGCGACGAGGGAAGCGGAATGGATGTTTCAGGATATAATGCATGGAGGGGTTCAAGCTTTGCAGTCCAATCCCTCCGACGGGAGCAAGGCAAACGGGCTCAAGAAGAGCCCTTGTCGGGGGTCCATATCTGATAGGATGCATCGGAGGATGCGTTCTGAGAGTGCATCTGCCCGGTCCAGAGGGGGGATTCCGGAGGAGGAAGTGGCTACCCCAAGATCTGTGACTCCCGCGGATAGCCTTCTGGGGTCACCCATGAGCGGGTCGCAGTCTACGGCTTGGGCATCGGCTGCAGAGAAGATTGATCCCATGATCTCCAAGGGCTCACATCTTAGTCTTGCTACTATTGCTACAGTTTCCACGACTGCCCCCCGGTCACCAACGCCGGAGGAGATTGAGGCTGGGATCGAGATTGGGAAGGCTATTGCTGTGCATGTTAGGAGTCGGAGTAACACCACTAACACTGTTGCCCTGCCGAGGGATTCCCCTCCGCCCTCACCGCCTTTGATGAGGTCTGAGTCGAGACGAGGGAACAACGAGGATCGATTGAGAGAGAGGAGGAGATCGCAGAGTATTCCCCCATACGGTGGGAGGAGTAGACAGTCCGCTACAAGGAAAACACCAAGGAGAAAGGATACTACTTTTTTAAAGATTTCTACAAAGAAGCCAGACGAGCGTGCTCCCCCTCCCATGGAGGCCGTCTATTCCCCGATGGACATAATTACCCCTCCTTCTAGCGCTGGAGCGTCGCCAGAAACTCCGACTTCCAATCAGCCTTCGTCTGACCAGCATCACCACTCGATCCGCGATTCGTTTGGTCATATCGGAGCCCGCGATTCGGTAACTTCCACCAGGACCTCCTCGCCAGCACCTAGTTCCACAGGAGATGCTAGTGGTGCAACGCTCATGCCTCCCCCCGTGGGGCTCGGAACGAACGTTAACGGTTCCCCGCCAAGTGTGGTTGGGTGCCTTTCCGGGGAGTCAATTGATCCGTTGTTTCCATCCGCGGACGACAACCTTATAATCTACTTTTCAGATGAGATAGAAAAGGGCTCCAGCGATCTTTTAGAACGAGTCCTCGGTGACCTGTCAGCATCCTTCACAATCCGTACCCCGGGAACGTGCCCACGGGAGGAACCGGAGCATCGGTTTTTCCCTGCTGGGTTCCGGCCTCATCATATTTCCACAAGGCGCGAGTCCTACCTGTCGTACTCGTCTATAGCATCTACGGAGACCACCCGCTGGTCACTAAACACGGTATCCAGCCGTGGTGAGAATACGGCAAACGGGGGTGGACAACAAGACTCAAGCTTCCCAACGATAAGCCTAACTTCCCAAAAATCCCCTCTAGATTTACAAAATGAGCTGCGAGGCATAATGCGCCAGCACTTTCCCATGCCGACATCCCCGATCCTGGGCACAGACGACGACGACGAAGAAACCCGCTGGCTGCTAGAAGACGACGAAATCTCGACACTGTGGGCGCCGGTATTGAGTCCATACTCCTCACCTACCTCCAATTCCGAAGAGGACACGCCCTGCTCGGCAATAGACCTCCTCATAGCAATCGGCTCGGAAACCACTCTCTCCTCCGGTGCAGAAATCGACCTGGCGGCGCAAAGAGGAGAGGAACTCTGCCATCAGCTAATCTCGTGCACAGAAAAGGAAATCTCAAAGAGGAAATCTGCCTCAGGCTTCAGCAACAACCGCGTCTCCCGAGTGTCGTTAAAGCACATCCTGTGCACATCCCAAGCACTCGTTTCCCGCCAGCACCCAGAGGCCTCAAATCTCGAAAGATCGATCGTAAAGGGCTGCTTCCTACTCCCCATGATCGAAAAGTACATTTCCCAGAACGCGGATGTAAGGGCGCTGATAATAGACTTTGACCTGCACATGGGATCCCAAGCAATCCTGGAACTCCGCCGACACCTCCACCATCCTATGTACACCCCTGAAGCACCGGGTACCGCCCCGGCAGTGCTCAAAATCGCGTGCATCGCCGATGGCGCAACCCAGATCAGCGCCAAACCTCCTGTGCGGAAGTTCCCGAATGCATCACTCCAGCCTCCCAGAAATAATACCACCTTCTCCGCTACCGCCACCTTCCCTACAAATCAAATCCGGATAAGAACTTCGTATGGGCAAACAACGACGAGTTACACACTTAGTGGATGGACGCCTACCAGCCCGAACATACCTACCGATGCACTACGCATTCGCAGATCCATGCGCCGGAGGAGGGACAGGAATTGGGTGCCGAAGCAGCGGTTGATTTCTCTTGCAGACGTGCTGCTCCCGCCGCTGGGGACTGTGCTTGCCGGTCCGGGGTTTCTGGCTGCAGTGGAGGTGCTGGTATCTGGTGTTTCTGAGAGGGAAAGGCTCACGGGGTTCTTTGGAGACGAGGGGGATGAGGAGAGGGGCTGGAGGGGTAAGGATAGACGTGGCGGGAGGGTGGAGGACAGGAGGGGAAGTAGTTACTTTGTCGATGATGAAGATGAAGATTGTGGTGATGAAGAGGACGAGGGGGAAGAAGGAGAAGAAGAAGGTGAGGGTGAGGGGGATGGGGAGGGAGGGGAAGAGAGTGAAGTAGACGACGAGAGGGGAGCTATGGCAAGGAGAAGGGCGAAAGGCGGGAGTAAAGCTTTTAGATGGCTGGGTTTGGTGTGATTGGATATATGGTCTTGATTTTAGCTTGCTTGCTTGCTCGTGGATAATGCCATGTTCTCTCTTTTTTATTTCGTTTCATTTGTTTACACCACCGATTTATTGCCTGGGTTTGGTCATCTCGAGTTGGGTTGCGCAGCGTGGTATGATATATTGGTTATATTTTGTTCTGGTTTTCCTTTTCTCGCTGGGCGCTGGTTTTGCATGGTTTATTGGCTAGGTTTGGTTGGCGATAGGCTTACAGCGAGTTATTAAATAGTTAGTCGGTCCAAGTTTTGAATAAATGACACTGATACATGGATGTTTAAGCAAGGGCTTCACACTCGTCGTGCGCGGCTTGATGGATATTCTCCACCGCGGATATTAGAAGCGGACATGTGTCTGCACCACCGCTGCTCTACGAACTCGAGATTGCCGCTCGTGAGTCAGTATTTGCTTCCGGATACAGGGCCCCTCCATTGGGCGGGGGGGTCTATGAGGGAGATATTAATACTTGTATGGAATACTGGGGAATTTAAGACTTCACTGGTGAACGGGAAAGTCATGAAGGCAATTCCTTCACCCGCATGCATAGGGATAATACTTTTCAAGCTAGGTCGTCGTGGATTCTACTTTTGGTATCATAAATAATACTACCGCCTCCCCCCCCCTCTCCCTCCCCACCCCACTTTGGCTCCGTTCCATCCTACAGATATAATATTATACAGCTACGACCGCGATCTATTCAGCATCCGACCCCCGCTCATGCTCGGGCGTGTGTTTACGCTATCATACGATGAAGTGATATGATGTACACACACCCACCCGCCCCGCAAAATAAGGAAACTTTACCCTAATGATAGCCATTTTTTACAATTTATTAAAACACCCCATCGATCGGCATGTTGTGGGTGGGGCACAGGGGTAGCTTCGGTCCGGTCCGGCCTGGGTGTGTTTCTGGGGTATGATACACACCGATAGCGTTGTTGGCACTTGAAGTGCCTTGTGCCGTGCCAATGTGCCCCGGCCCGACAGGGCACGGCGATGTGCTGCAGAGTGTGGTGAGGAAGCAAATATTAATGTTCTTCAGCGCGATGGGAACTTGGAAGGATGGGAAATGGGGGGGATATTCAATATGAATTGGGCTTGTAGATAGATAGTTTCTTTTTGTTTTTTTCTTCTTAAAATGCCATTTTATTCGTACATTTATTGCCTGTACAACTACATAGTGCCGTGTCGGGCACAAACTCTGGCGACAACTTTTTCCTCAAGAGCATGGCTGCTGGGGGTTACCACGGGATGGGAAGTTGAAAAAGTGGAAATTTGGTGCGACAGCCCTTTATGCGGTAGTGGCTCTTTTTGGGATGTTTTTGTTTTTTGTTTTTGAGGTTAGGAGGAGTGTGGGGGCGTGGGGGGGTGTCTTTTTTGGATGCTTTTTACGAGGAGTTTTATCTGTATTCTGGAATGTTTGAAGTGTTTGGTTTTGTAGCGCGGCTGGTTTATAGATTGGCGTTCCCAGCGTATGATGATGATGGATTTACTAGCTCGAGGGGGGGGGCATGGTACGGTGAGTGATTGGGTGGTGTACGGTGCACTGCGAATGGTCGTGCTTTGGAATCTGTCCTGGATGGGGTGTCGAAGCACGATATCCTACCTGTATATCGAAGGCGCAATTGGGGATTTGTGGGAGGGTTGTAATGCTGGTATTCTTATCCAGCCACCCTACCTCCTATTGTAATTTCCGTTTCGTCTGCAGGGTATCTCCAGGTCGTCTGGAACGTACAGTAACTCAACATCTCCCCAGCTATGCCGTAGGTTTCTCGCGTGCTGTCAAGGGTTGCGATAAGGGGGGGTGGATAATGGCGTTCACTCGCATTCTGGAGACTGATGACTAGATTATTATTATTTGCTACTGGGATTATCATAACACTGGGGGAACAAACCTATCTGCACACGCTTTGTAACAGCTCGCTCTCTGGTGCTACAATAATATTATGATACGGTACGCTGCATGGCGTCGCTGAGTGACCGACCGCCTGTGGGGCTTGGCGCCAGGCAGAACCCGTCCTATATTTATCGTACCTTATTTGTGCCGACATGGGTCCTGATTACGAGTAGATGCGGATACTGTGCTAGTGCTTCTGCGGTAGCCGGCCGGAAAGCCACAGTGCCGTCTCGTATCAACATCATGGAGGCGCTGTGCTGCGGAGAAGGTGAATCTCAATGGCTGACTAACACCACCGACCGCCGGTATCGAAAGAGCTGAACTTAGACCCCGCGGCGCTGCCCACTTGGGATTGAATATTCAGCGATTGTCTTGCTGGGTGAATTCTCTGGGGGATAGTCTATGAGCTCGCTTTACTGATCTCTCTTTTTCTTTCATTCTTCCTGCCGTTGCGTGTCTGCTAGAATGCGACGATATCTTTGCTTAACCTCCCGGACAGAATCGCCTTGGTAATGGCCAGGGTCCTTGATAGGCTATAAGATGTGGTGCACCTCCTGTTGAAGGATCGGCGGTTTAGATCGCTGCTGATTCGCTCTCTGGAGGATCTTGCATTAAGAAACGAGGAGGATTCCGCTACCTCTCCATCCCGTCCGAGAGTATGACAAAGAAATTATTAGAGGGCGGCCCTTCATTCTCCATCTTTCTGGAAAAGAGTGGAATACACGAGTGCATCGCACCGAGGTGATGCGAAGGTGGTGGTATTACGGGATTGTTAGGGTGTGAAAACCGTCTACTTATTAGAGATTCTTACACTGCGCCGTCGCTGCTGGAGAGAGTGGTGGACGATGGCCTCTTGTCGGTTTTGGAAGCATGCGTTTCGGATGGGGATGCTCGAGGCCGAACGGCACTCCACCCCGCTGCAAGATTTGGAAATGCTGCTCTCGCGAAGATACTCCTAGGCCTGGGGGCGGAGGTGAAGGCGCGATGCTATATCAGCACCATCATACCTCATCGCGCAATGAGAGAGAAGGCGACGGAGATTGTGGAGCTCTAAGTGAAGCACGGGGCTGACACAACTTTAGAGCAGGCTGGTCCTGGTCCAAACACCCCCCCATCTGCACTGCGAAGCCCTGAGGATACGACAAAGCTCTGGAGTTGATGTTGTCGAAAGGGGTCTCTGAAAATTCGAGGTTTCGGTTTAGGAATGGATCTACGAGTCCGCATCCTGCTATCGGCACTGGAAACCCGCTTGTGGTGAAAAGCACTTTTGGAGGAGGGCGTGGATCTAAACTCCTTAGATGATTCTGGGGAGGCCCCGCTGCATGGCGCTGCTCCTAGAGGTCCCAAGGGGATTATTGAAATGCTCCTGAACCACGGGGCACGTATCGATGCGAAGGATTTTGAGTAGATTACGCTATTGCAACTAGCGACGTGGAATCACCGCGCTTCTGCTTCAAAAAAAAACTTGTTAGAAAGGGGCTCCTTTGTTGATTGTTCGGACCATTCTCGGGCCACGCCCTTACACCAAGTGATTGACGGCGGGGGGGCGAAGGAGCTGCTGGAACTCTTAGCGTCTCATTCTGCGGGTGTCGCTACTCAAGAAAAGTACGAGATATGATACTGCGTATGGCTGCCCGCCGTGGCGATGCGAATATCCAGGATGTGTGAATATCTTCGGTGGGGGAGGTGGATTTTGAAGCTTCGAAGTAACAGGGGTGAAACACCACTGCACGTTATCTCCTGGTACGGATACGCAGAGGTTACGAGCTGACTGTTATGCGCAGGCATACCGTAAATGCAAGAGTAGTGGACGGGGAAGGAAATTTCGTCATTGGCCTCGCAAGAAAGCATGCACGCACTGCGCCGGTGAGAATTTTTTTGGAGGGGGGAGGGGCTACTTAAGTGGTGCCAAGAGTCTTTGTATGCGTGTATGATATGCAGGGTCTTAGATGGGTGTATGGGGTTGGAAGGGTCCCATTATGTCGAGATATAACGGAAGAGAAGGATTGGTGGGGTTTCGGAATGGAGGATTGGATGGCCGGTGAGTTCAGGCTAATGCTGGGAGGTGCTGTGTACGGTACTGGTACTGTACTATATACCACGGGCGGGAGATTTCCGGGTTGAAGTGGGTTTGGATTTGCGATGGGGGTATGATAGGATTGCTGGGTTCGAGAAATCGGTAAGTGTGGGGCTGTGTGCGTGGGGCCGGTTGTGGTGGTGGTGGCAGGTGAGGGGTGAGTGAGTGAGTGATTATGCATGATTAGCCCGAGGTGGGAAGAAGTGGTGCGGTGGGAATGATATAGTTAGCGGTGAAAGGTCTCCGATGCTACATGTTTGTCCGTCTCATATTACCACAAGATTATCGGATTATCTTGAGATCATCAGATGGTGAGATAGATAGATTTTAGGCACTCTTTGGCAAGGGCAATAAAAATAACCGTTGGTAATAATATTATGATACTTTGAAAACAGCATATATTATTAATACAGTGAGAGCAAGCTTAAGATAATACTGTAGTCCAATAGCAGATGCTCCTTCACTAATTCTAGAGGGGAAAGAGTAACAAGAGGCTTACATATTGCGAAGTAAGGGAAATCTTAATGTTGTAAAAATCTTTCACATGTTTCCCTACTCTGCCACCTGTGGGGCTGGTCGTCCTTTCCCCTGTGCACGGAATGGGCGCAGTTGCTATGTGAACAAGATATCTTTTCCTTTGGAGCCAGCCTGGTCTGACTGTATGGAAATATGCTACTTTGAAAGAGATACTGAAGTTTATTTTATTTGACGGTACCTACCAAACAGGGGGAATAAGTTTATTTATCTAGTTACCTCATGAAATTAAGCTGGTCTGATAATCTTGTGGCATAAGAGGGATGGTGGGATGGGCAGGATAAAACATGAAAACCTGTGGCATCGGAGACCTTTGCCGTATAACCTAATCATAGTAGGGTGGAACGCCGTATATACGAGAGGGAAGTTGAGCTGCTGTCCTGACTAAGCCTACAACAATGCCCCATCAGAACATACCGGAAATTCGACCCATGGGAAAGTGCATGATCTAGATCGATTTTGGGGCGCTGCTTAACTCTAGTGCATTCCTCTACTAAATCCTCACCTTTGTATGGCTGCGAGGAAGGAGGTTGAAAAAGAGGGTGGAATAGGATTGCCCGATAGTTCCTCTATGGCGTCCTCTGATAGATGTCTGATGTTCTAATGAGAGCAACAAAGAATGGGGATGACAGAATTGAGGATACAGCACTTCTACGCTTGTGGTTCATAGTTTCCCCTCCGCAGGTCTCTCAGATAGGCCAGGTCGGACCTCGGGGGGTGGGGCCTTGGGGATCTGCAAGCAGCCCTGGTAACGGAATCCGGGGCCCTATAGTATGCTAGGGTTTTAAACTTGCTCACCGGGCCTTGGAAATGCCAAGATCTCCAGGTGCCATATTATACTCAGTGGGGTGAGCACATTTACCATCGGGTAGTAGCGAATCGCTGCTTTATTGGGGAGGTAAGATAAGCTCTTAAATGCACTGGGACCCAAGGGTTGTGCGGTGCTAGAGGTTTCCGAGCGGTAAGTTCTGGCCGAGAATAATTTTGGAACCAATCGGAACCTAGATGTGATGGAATTTTTGCACCTTTCTGGGCTTGAATTTGTGGTGGGAGAGGACACATGGGGTGGAGTGGGAGTATGTGTATATATATTGGTCTTGGGCCGGGTATCCCCTTGCTATTATAGTATTACCGTCCATCCCCAGTACCGCTGAATCAATGAGGAACAGTCGAGTGTCATATCGATGTACATAGGATTCTCCCTGTAAAATAGGAGAGTATCTGATGGATGTAGCGAGGGAGAAAGGCGAATGGAGAAAAACTCTCTTCTCCGCTTATGTGAACTATCCAAGTTCACCTTACTCCCAATCCACTGCCTCGCCGCATGATCTCAGACAAGCCTAAGTTGCTCACATCTGTAATATGGGATTCTCGATCTTCCGGACAGACGGCCAGCACCAACATATCCTAAACCAGTTAGCCGACTGACCCTCCAAATTGAAACAAAGGTCATCCATTCAGGTTAACCACTCAGTTCCCAAGGCACAAGAATAGCCTCCCCAAGGGCTATCGTAGTTATAGCAAATATGCTGGGAGGATTTCCTTTACTATATCGCCAATTCCAATTCCTATCAAACAACCACTGCTCAACCCCAAGAGACGGGGTGCTGGATTTAGGCCAACAGCGAGGTCATCAAACATCACTCGAGCTACAAAGATCGCATTGTTCATTGAACAGCACCCCCGATCCGATCATTGCAGGGAAAGATCCGGAGGTTGGCCTAGTGGGAGAAACTGTTGATTACTACAGTTTTCTTACCACTCGTATTACCGGCTAAAGCTTGGGTGCTATGGTTGTTGTGGATGTCTTTCGGACAGGAATTGCACCTCGTCGGAATGCCCTTTTGAAGTGTTTCCCTTTTCCTTCGACAAGTAAAAAAAAGAAAGAAAGAAAGAGAAGGTGGTTTCAAAACCACTCTAAAAAACTGCCCTCCGAGCGCTGTTAAAATTTGATCGCTATCCCAGGGGAAGGAAGCCAAGCTAGCGCTGCCCCAAGTGCTAGAAGGTGCATTATACCATTCGATAGTCTACATCACACCAAGTAGTAAATTTGTTGTCATTTCGAAAATAATATAGAATTGTGAAGCACAGCCTTCTTGCCAGATGTGGAGCCATAGTGAAAAACGAAACCTAACCCGGAATTCATCTTGAGTGTGTGCCCACGCATAACCAGTACGACAGCCAAAGTTTAACAAACAAATTTGTCAGGTCAACACTTCATAACCCGCAAACCTTCTGTCCACCAACAAACAACTCTTTTCACTCCATCCGTTACTCTCATTCTCCTTAAAAAAAATCTACACGTTTTGCCACACCTCGTCATGGCCTGGACATTTTCTGTCCGACGGAGGCTCATGGTACCAGTTCTAGTGGTGCTTCTGACGGCTGTCCTGCTTCTCGGATATAGAGCTCATGTGCACCCAGAAGAAGGAGTCATTAGTCCCCCGTCTATGCCGTTCGTAACTCCTATCCCGGACGCTAAGCCTGCGGTGGAGATTTTTCCTGCAGCTGTCGAGGGTCGAATTCCGCAAATCCTGGCTCTCAACCAACCTCCGAAATCTCATCACCCTACTCCACTCTTCATCGGTTTTACAAGGAATTGGCCAATTTTACAACAGTCTGTCGTTAGCTATATAGCTGCTGGATGGCCTCCAGTCGATATCTATGTGGTGGATAATACCGGCACCATGGACTCTAACGAACTCGGGTTGCTGTCTCTGCAAAATCCTTTCTTCATCGACTATCCGAGGTTGAGGGCGCTGGGGGTTAATATAATTACAGCTCCAACTTTGCTCTCCTTCGCTCAGTTGCAAAATTACTTTCTCTACACCGCTATTCGGAAGAAGTGGAGGCATTATTACTGGAGCCATATGGATTCCGCTGTGCTTTCTGAAGAAGGAAGACAACCGTACATGAGCCTTTACCAGAGGATCATTGAGAACTGGAATTCCATGGACAAGGCGGAGAAATGGGCCATCAAGTTCTTTGCGTACGATCGTTTGGCTTTGTCCAGCGTTGCTGCTTATAAGGATGTTGGTGGATGGGATACCCACATCCCCTTCTACAGTACGGATTGCGATTTCCATGCCAGGCTGCACATGAAGAATTACACTACAACGAACCAGAATGTTGGGCATATCTTTGACGTGGGAGGAACTGTGCC
>Ga0307510_10001099_pt1 | contig 28863 bp, 26 predicted proteins | sample 12_EM_MG_FD_207224 | JGI IMG/M metagenome (GOLD analysis project Ga0307510, IMG submission 207224) | Populus trichocarpa ectomycorrhiza microbial communities from riparian zone in the Pacific Northwest, United States - 12_EM | ecosystem: Host-associated > Plants > Roots > Unclassified | place... | reverse complement strand
CACGCGCCCCAGCCCCGACCTTGGCGTCCTCCCACGCGTGCACTTCCTCGGCACCGTTCCTGTCAAAATTTTGCTCCCCAAAATCAAGCCGCTTGTCGTCCCGCGGCAGCCGCACCGCCACCTCCCCATATGTGTACATCAGGTCCACAGACGTGCTGAAGATCCGATCCTCCACCTCGGCCAGCGTCGTGTACTCGTCCCGCACAAAATTCTCAAATGCTGATCCCGTCGACTTGAGCACTGTAAAACGACGCCGACCAACGCGGCGTAAAAATCCATTTGATGAGATGAGGGGTGTGTTTGTGTGTACCATCAGAAAGGCGTAAAAATAAAAGGCCATTTTGCGCACCGAGAAGGTCACGGAGTCCGCCAGCCACCCGCGCCACCGCGCCCTTTCCGTCCCCCTTGCGCGCTACTTCGACCTCGACGAACCGCTTCTCCGCTCCGTCACGCCAGAACGCGTGCTTGTGTCCCGCCGCCGCCTCATCAGCACCGGACGCTGCGGCCCCGATTCGCGCCCAGCGCAGCTGCTCTACAGTCACGAACGCGGTGCCGAGGTGCGCGTACCGGGCGAGCAGGTGCACCGCAAGGTGTAGCGCGAATCGGGCCGGGTCTAACACGTGCGGCGATACTTTGGCCAAATCTGCGATCCATAGACAAATGCGGGCCGTCGACCCTCAATTTTCAGTTTGATGGTTGGGTTGGTGGCGGGGAAAAGAGGGTGTTAGAAGACGAGGAACCCCCTTACAGTTAGTAATGTTCTTCACTGTATTGGCGGAAGTTTATCAATAGGCCGACCTTGAAGGTGGGAGGGGTGGTTGAGTGAAAAAAGGGACACACTCGAGTCAGTCGCAACTACGACGCTATTGTCCCCTTGTGTATAGCTGGAGACAGCACCAAAAATATTTGATTACGCGACGACTTTGGCGGCGCAGGAAGAATGGGAGCGTGTGCACACCTAGTCTCAATCGCCCCCTCGACCAGAACGGTAACGTTGTACTCGACCACATCGTGTACCTTTCTCTCCGGATCGCGCACAACGCGAAATACTCGGACCTTGTCCTTGCCGTATCGTGCCGCCTCGAGCACGCCAGGTTCGAGTTGACTCATCGATTAGAGTGTCGTTTTAAAGAAAATCTGTGTGCGATGATAGTGAAAGAGACGACAATTACTGTGTTGTGTTCCTTTTCTCGTTTCGCCGATGGTGGGGTTGTGATCGCGGACGAACACACTCAATGTATGAATCTTGTGATAACGATAACGATAACACTAACACTACGCAAACGGCCGGCCGGGACGCCGGACTCCGTTCCCGCCCGAAAATTCGTTTGCCTCGTCAGCAACAGCGAGTCCACCACTGAGTTCCGTGACGACAGCCGCGACCCCGTCACTTACCCACCCACCAACCTTCCCATTTCCTTCAAAACAGAGAACTAACTTATAAAATCCCTCTGCTTTCCAAGGAAAGTACAAAAAAAAGTCATGCAATCCACAACATTCCGAGCTCTACGTCACGCGAGGGTGCCCCGCCGGTTCGGTTCAACATCATCGTCATCAGAGGCCGCACAGAAAAAGGCCCAAGAGGCATTCGGCGCAGCCTCAGCTGCAGCCATGCGCGCCGGCGAATGCGCCCGCAGCGCACTGGGTCCATTCGGCGCCCGACTCTCCGGTCTTCTGGGCTGTCCGTGTCCTTTCTCGCCTCATCCCTTTCTCCGAACCCGCCAAACTGACACTTCGCTTTGTTTTTGTTTTTTTGTTTGTTTTATGTGACGTGTATCCAGCGTACCAACAACCGGTCAAGTACAACCTCGCCGTGGCGCGCGAAGTGCTCAAGTATGTATACACCGCCGAGCGTCTCCGGCCGCCGACGTCGCTCGGCGCGGTGTTCGGGACGTACGGGACGCTGTGGGGGCGCGCACGCTCGCTCGGCTATTGGCGTGAGGTGGTGCGGAACGGAGAGTATGCTCGTCTTGGCGTGTACGCTCTCGAAGCGTATGGGATTTTTAAAGTGTGTTTCGTTTTCTTTACTCCTGTTTTTCCTCTGTGTCTCGTCAAACGTGGTCTGATCGTGTTACGACTCGTGGCAGGTTGGAGAGATTGTGGGGCGTAGGTCACTCGTCGGGTATAACGTGGAGTAGAGCTGGGCGCCTGGGCCATCGAGCTCGGAGTGAGTACACCCCCCTATCTGTTGCGATACGCCGCCACTGCGCGTTGGCCCCATCAAGGTCAATAATAGATTCAGTTTTGCATATGTTTTATTCGGCTTCGGCAAGAGAACGCTAAGCGCACTCTTCAGGGGAGGAGCGTATAACAATTCCCTGTATCCTAGATCATCTTGGACATTCAATAACCAGTCAGGGGCCCCCCATCAGAGCATCCAGTTGTCAAGAAGTAAATTACTTGAACGTTGTTGCTGTCATGGTGGCAAAGTGCCTAAGATATTCCGCCAAATTGCTCACATTAAAAAGCTTGCCGCACCACGTCACGCCGTCCGCACGCGTCTTCCTTCACATTATTCCATATGGTATATCTGGCACTCGAGTGCTCTTGGTTAATCCCAAGAGACTTCCCCGCTGTGCTCATGGCCCTTGTGATCGGTGCGCCGAGGGGACAATGGTGCCCCTGTGTAGCAATACCTACGCTGCAACGACTCTTGTTCCCTACTCATGAGTCCTGTCACGGCCCATTAATCCGCCGACACCGCTTGTCGTCCAGGTAGCGTCATCGCAGGTCATGACGACAACCTTAACAGTTTCCGTGTATGACGAAACCTGTTTTCTTGGCTCCTCTTCTAACTCTAATTAGATCTAGACCCGATACTGACCCTCACACTATTTGTAACTTCCAGTTCTGTGCGTAACCATTCAGTCTGGGCGTGAATCCATCTGACAAGACATCATTATGCGTCATTGCTCGTTCATATGTTTTCATCGTTCAGGAAACTATGAACAGCTTTGGGAAGTGATCATGAACTATATCTGTGACCAAATAAATACCATACCACCATCAGGCTGCACATGTCTTGGACACTTAGACGTTCCAATAGCCATTGAACAGCATTCCGTATTATTATGGATCTACATTATCTCAATGTTACCGCACTGCGGTAGCCACCGACCTGCCACACTTCCCTCCGCCACCAACAGCCCTCAGCATGGCCATATAACGGTCAAACTATCGACCATGGTTATGGACCGCCGCACGTCCACCTCCGTCCACCGCAGGCTCAGCGACAGATCTGTTCGCATCATTGAGTTCAGCCCTATTAGTTTGACCTGGCGGGTAGTCACTATATAGAAACTGCATGAATATCACAAAGTGGACGAAAAGGATCCGTACCACTGTCGATTTAACTTTCACGCCCGATAGTAACTGTACGATATCTCGCTCCCCTTTTCTTGATGCTACTCCAGATGGTGTACGACCGTCAATGCTCCGCGCGTGAATATCCGCATCCCTATCGAGAAGATCTTTTACGATCTCGAGATGACCGTTCGCCGACGCAAGATGCAATGCAGTCCAAAGGTCCTCTTGCTTTGCGTTGACATCAGCGCCGTGGTCAAGAAACAACTCCGCAATGTCGCGATATTCATATCGGGATGCAAGCATCAACGGGGTCCAGCCAAACTTGTCTCGGCAATTCACGTCTGCACCGTACTGGATCAATACTTTTGCCATCTCCAGTTTTCCGTTCTGTGACGCAACAAGTAATGGAGTTTTGTGGTTTACATCCCGTCCATTGATGTCGGCACCCTGATCAAGTAATGACTGCACATCCCCAACGCTCCCCTTCGCGCATGCATCGTGCAACGAACTCAAGTTGAGTCTGCCATGGAGATGTCCGTGCTCGGCATTGCCGACCGACGTCAAAGTAGCGTCAGGAACAAGGTTATCTGGCGCGTTGTCTAATGGGTCAATATCCATGCCATCACAAGGATCCATGACACCCATGTGGTTCGCTAGGTATCTCGTGACTTGGCGTTTCCTGCTTGCAAGTGCTTCGACCAAGGGAGTCTGATATTTACGGTTTCGCATGTTGACATCCGCGCCGGACTCGACCAACAGTTTGACCAAGTCGAGATGACCATTGTGCGCTGCTGTGTGCAACGGAGTCGAGCCATCATTATCTTGAGAGTTTGGGCTTGACCTGGATTTGAGAAGCAAACGGGCGATATCAAGTCGCCCGTGGGCAGCGGCACGGTGCAAGGGTGTCTGGTGGTCCTGGTTCTGTTTGCACACGTCTGCGTGGTGCTCTATCAGCAGCTGCACCACGCTGAGGTGTCCCTCAGCTGATGCATAATGTAAAGGAGTGGAGAGGCCAGTGTCTGGGGCATTTATGGCTCCCCCATGGTCGATGAGCACTTGCGCAATAGGGAGATGACCATTTCGGGACGCTAGAATCAATGGTGTGCAGCCTTGATTGTTTGGGGTGTCCACAGCTGCGCCGCTCTGGATCAACAACTGGACGATATCTAGATGACCATATCGCGACGCTGCCAACAATGGTGTCCAGCCTTCATTGTCTCGAGTGTCCATAGCTGCGCCGGCCTGGATCAACAACTGCACGATATCCAGATGTCCCTCTCTCGACGCTGATTCCAATGGTGTCCAGCCTTCATTGTCTGGGGTGTCCACAGTGGTGCCGCTCTGGATCAACAACTGCACGATGTCTAGATGTCCACATCGCGACGCTGCTTTCAATGGTGTCCAGCCTTCATTGTTTGGGGTGTCCACAGTGGCGCCGCTCTGCATCAACAGCTGCACGATGTCTAGATGTCCACATCGCGACGCTGCCAACAATGGTGTCCAGCCTTCATTGTCTGGGGTGTCCACAGTGGCGCCGCTCTGGATCAACAACTGCACGATGTCTAGATGTCCATATCGCGACGCTGCTTTCAATGGTGTCCAGCCTTCATTGTTTGGGGTGTCCACAGTGGCGCCGCTCTGGATCAACAACTGCACGATGTCTAGATGTCCATATCGCGACGCTGCCAACAATGGTGTCCAGCCTCCATTGTTTGGGGTGTCCACAGTGGCGCCGCTCTGGATCAACAACTGCACGATATCTAGATGTCCATCTCGCGACGCTGCCAACAATGGTGTCCAGCCTTCATTGTTTGGGGTGTCCACAGTGGCGCCGCTCTGGATCAACAACTGCACGATGTCTAGATGTCCATATCGCGACGCTGCCAACAATGGTGCCCAGCCAGAATTGTCCTGGAGGTCTACAGATGCGCCGTGACATAGTAATACCTGTGCAATCTCGACTTCTCCTGTACGTGCTGCCACATTCAATGCAGTCTCGGAGCTCTCACCGTTCTGCAAGTTGACATCGGCGTGGTGTTTGAGTAATAACTCAACATCGTCACGACGACCGCTCTCTGATGCATTCCACAACGGAGTGCAGTTACTTGCGTCCGTGGTATTAACGTGCGCACCCTGACCAAAGAGTAGAAGCGTAATTCCCAGGTTTCGCTTCACAAGTGCAGCATTCAGTGCCGATCCATGCCGGCCTCCTCTCGTATTGATCTTCCCTGGATACTTGGCAATCAGGTGTTCAACAAGGTTATGGAATCCACAAAGTGTCGCATAATATAATGCAGAAGCCTCGGGTCGTGGTGGACGATCCTCGAACATATGTTGCCGAAATGGATAGTCAATGTCATATATCCAAATCCATGTCGCGAACGATCGCCCGTCCCCATCGAACAAACGTTCCATTGCGTCCTGGATCCTCGACGACACATCCTCGAATCGGCCATGGTCCACCCAGTGTTGTGCTGCGTACTGCGCAAATGGAAACTTCTTGATGGTATCTTTGTCGGCCTGGTCGCCAAAATGGAGGAGGACACTGAGGCACGCCTGTGCAAGAATAGTGTGTGCAGAGTAGGAAACGATATGGTAGCGGGAAAGATCCTCTGTCGACTTGGCCAGTCGGTCCGATGTCAAGAATTCTTTGACCGAAAAATGAGAAAACTGGACCACCGGTGATCCATCCACATTCACCACAGAAATTAGACTAGAACATGTGGATAGCACGGCTTCTTGTGCATTGTCTAACTTCCAACCCACATGATACTGAGGGAGCTGCCCGGGGTAGAAGCGAATTGCAAGGACCTCAGCAAGTTCATCAACACGAAGCGGGCGAATGGCAACGGTAAGGCACTGGAACAACCTGTGGGCGAATTCTCGTTTCTCCTCCTCGATCCCGAGTAAAGTCCTTTCATATGTTTCGTCCAATGACTTAGGCAACTCATTCAGAGCACTCCCAATAACAGCTGGTAAGCAGCGACGCAAAGTTCCTAGTTGGCAATACACCCAACGAAACCTGCATGTCCGGTAAGCGAGAGTGCCAGGAAATCACGGTTGTGATTACTCACATTCCATCTGCTCTTGCCGAGAGCGTGTCAATAACCATTTTCTTGTCCTCTGGCCTCCATCTTCGCATTTGGCGGTCTGAATGAACGAAATTGTTGATGTAATTAAGGATATCTTGCTTTTGTCCGCTTTGGTCGTGGAGGGACATGTAGAGTGATGTGAGGGGTTCAAGAACGGTCCGGATGTCGATTTCCGGTCGACTTGTAGCACAGATACGTAGATTCGGGAGGCGAAGACCAACAAGATCCTCCAAAAGGTCCAGAATTTCTTCACGGGCAGTTGGACATCCAGATGTATTGGGACACTCATCTATCCCGTCCATAATAATACATCTCATCGGTACATCTGGCAATCTGAGAATTTTCTTCAGAGTTTCAATGAGTGCTTCGTTGTCGGGTTGCTGAGATCCCTCATGGTTCTCCGAATAGAGGTCATAAAGGATCTCATAGCAAGGATCGGAGGTGGCACAGAACTGGGAAAGGAGCGATGCGAGGAGGCCGCGGATTCCTTGCTTTGCGGTATCCTTAAAATCAAAGTAATAATAACCCATCAGGGCTAGTCCACGACCGCATTTCGTCTTGACTTGTTGAATTATAGTTGAGCTAGTTGGGAACATGAACACGCTGCAAACCATAGACTTGCGGTGACACGTACCAAAGAATAGTTTTTCCGGATCCTGCTACAAGTCCGTATGGCCGCGAGGCATCAAAAAAAGCGATGGATCGAATGCGAAAAGGACATACGCTTTCCATGGATCCATAACAATGATCCTGTTGTATACCACTTCTCGAATGTGCTGCCCTGGATGAACCATTCGGCGGTTCCATCGTGTTGGGCTCCATGAGCAATGTTATGGTTGTTGGACGGATCTGGTGGTGAGAGCCAACTCCGGATATCCTTTTGTAAACAGTGACCTATGAGGCACAATCAGACCCAGTGATGCTACAATTGGCGTAAGTGATAGCTCACGTTTCATCTTGTTTGTCTGGCTTGTCGTCTCTTGAATCGTGACTAGTGTCCGCAGTTAGTCTGATGGAAATTGATCATAAGCCGAGCATACCGAGAGCCTGCCATATGTCGTGCATCGATGGCATGCCATCTATCCAAACAGCCCTGTGAGCTATCTGAAGCAGCGGAGTGAAAGCTGCGTACCGCCAATGACGAGCTTCAGGTTGCTGACAAGACCCTGTACAACTTGAAGTGTCTCAGTTCCGGTCATTCGAGCCTCATCGAGAGTGAGGCGGTCAAGTCTATGGAGCACGTCCTCGATCTCGCTCTCTCCCAACAGTTTCTTTGCGAACTTTTCTAGGGCGAGGTCACAAACAAGGCAAATATAATAATATAGAAGGACGTACTGAGTCGTCCCTGCCTCATCTGCTTAGTTGCTAGGGAAAGTACAGACAAGACCTCCACCATGATTTTTGTGATCATACAAGACATTGACGGGGAAAATGGGATCTCGGTATAAACTCGTAAACGGTTGAGGAAGTTGCCAATGCATTCAAGCAGATCAACTAAAGCGTCGTAACTTGCACTGATTCCGATAGCGGCCTGGAATAGGAGATGTTACAAGGATATATTTGCAGAAAGTAAGGTTATACACACAGTGAGGAGCACATCAACACCGACAAGGATCGCTTTTGTCGGTTGGAATGGCACCTGGAGAGGAACAGTAAGGATTCGATGAGATAAGGTGAGCTGATTCACTAGGCTCACCATCGCGGCAGCCTCGCCAAGAATGCCAGAGACTGCATGAAGGACTTGTACTACCGGTTTAAGACAGTTGATCAGCTTTCGATTCCCATCGCGATATGCCTGGAACTGGTTTGCTTTGTCTCCGAGGAGATCAAGGATGGCATCGGCGGAGTTGCAATTTTGGAGGGTTTGGGCAGAGGGATGTGTTGCAAGGTCTATCCCTGTTTGTTCAGTATAGTCGGACAAGGCAGCATCAAGAATGGATTGAAAGTTGGAAGAGGAGTTCGCTGTCGAAGACATTGGCAGAAGGGGCGATGGGTGTAGGGGGAGAAAGGGGCAGGCAGAGCTGAGCGTACAACGCCTTCTAGGCGTGGTCATTTAACTCGAAATGGAAGCGATTGCTGTGCTCACGAGGCACCGCCTTGGGCACCGCGGAACTGGTGGAATGCTCTTCCTTTATTGAGAGCTTGTCCTGTTGCCAGTGTGGCATGCCCCTACCTCGCTGTTGGTAAAATCTCACATATATATAAGTGGAACCATTTGCGTGGAGACCCTACCCATTTCCCAATGATATGAAATTCTGGCTCCGAAGCGCCGCCGCGCGTCCATCCGAGTCATCGCCGTCGGTAATCGGTATGCCCGCATCCACCTTACACTTGCTTCTGCCTTCCATGACAGGATCATCCAGTACGGCAACTTTTTGCAACTCAGTCCTGGCAACTGAATTCCCTTGTGTGGCTCTCATGAACGTGTCACCTCACTAGATGGATAAGAGGATAATTTACAAGATATCGAATGATCTCGCAACCTAACATGAAACGGACCTTCCATTTCCTCTCGGCGGCTTAGACCGACGCACCTGCTCCCCTTTGCTTCACCGAATGTCCTCCAGACCTCCGTGGACCGACAGGGTTTAAGTTTCCTTGTGGGTCGAGCGAGGAGCTTGATCACCGCCCATTCACTGCGATAACGACGCCGCATCCATCCTATCCGAAGTTCTTTTAGGCACCCTCGAGTAAAACACATTTGAGTCAAGTACCACTACGTCAGGGAAGTGGTGTCCGACGGAGAAGTAAAGGCAACTCGTATATCCTCTGCAGATAATATCGCGGATATCCTCACCAAACCGCTTGCTCAAACGGACTATCTGCGACTGCACCCTCACTTAGGGCTTTGTATCAAGGAGTAATGGACATCACTCTCTTTTCTTTTCTTTGTCCTAACCTTTATTTTCTCACAAAAAGAAACCTTCTTTGTCCATATATTTCGTACTATACCTCATTGTCTTTGTGAGGAGCGTTAGGACCTACCGCATTGAGGTCACGTTAGGATCATCACACTTAGACATCTCAGCATGTGACTTTTGGATGAGTATATCTATGCCTTTCTTTCGCGTTCTTTCCTCCTCAGTTCGTCTTGACCATTCTGAACTGAGGGTAGGTTCTATCTTTATGTTACAGTTTATATTTCACTCATCATGCGTAGTTCATACAATAGGATTGTACAAACAACATCGCATGGGAAACAAAATGAGGGCCAAGAAAGCACGCGTGGCTCACATTCTCACGCCCCGCAACGCGGTTCTGCAGGATGCGCAGGTGACTGGGGCTGGTCCATCTCCCAGGTCGGCGGCAGCGGTCGTATATCCGGCTCCTCACGTCCACCTGTCCATGCGGGATGTGAGATGCGCACCTCCTCACTAGTGACCGGATCAGTCAACGACGTGTGCGTCGTGACGCTGCTTCGCGTCGTCGTCGATGTAACTGTCGCGCTCTGCGCAATCGGTGGTGCAGCCGGGGCTGGCTCGCCAAGTCCGGGAGGCGGAGGAGAGGTGAAGTGACACCCAGTGGAGGAGAGTGGAGGAAAGTGGAGGAGACACTTCACCCGGACTGGATCTAGCCAGACAGTGGTCAGTCGAAGAGACCAAGCCGGGGTGTGTGAGCGACTTGAGACTGCTGGCAGTGAGACCTCGTGAATGTTGTGAATTCTAGTTTGACGCTGGTGCGGATCCCGACGGGCTCCGTGCCGAATGTGTGCTGGCATGTGATCGCATCGAGCATAGCGGACCCTGTTCAGAGACTAGTACTGTCTGTTCACGCGGGTACACGATAGTGGAGGGTCAGGAAGACAATTAGGACTTTAGCGCAGAAATAGAAAAGAAAAACAGGACACGCTCACCACCAGACCAGAGGGTGTACGCGGTAGCCCATGCGCTTATACCTCCGACTCTCGCCAGCCGCAGGAGGCTCCTCTTCCAGCGATTCGATATTGATAGTAACGCTGACATCGGAAGGTGCAGCTGCCGGGGATGGCTCCGAGACACCAAGCCCAGGAGGGGGCAGCCGCATACCTGAGGAGACCGACGCAAACGGTGAGGTAGGTCATGGGATCAGCACGTCCAGATAGTCAACCACATCATCTGGCCTGGGAACACCTGGTGGGCTAGGGTCGTACTCCGGGGGTTCTTCGCCTTCGGCAGAGACGCATACTGACTCGGCAGACAAAGGGGAAGGGCCAACAGGGCCACTGCGACCTGTCGAAGCTGTGCCCTGTGGAAGTGGGGGTACGGTGAAGGCGTGGAAGACAAGTCTTTACGCAATTGGGCATCATAAAATACGGTGTTTCCTGACCTGGCAGAGGCTGAAGTCAAAGCGCTCATACCTGATATGGGACGAGCGATGACGATAGCCCATCTCCGAACGCAGTTAAGTATCGAGACTGCGTCCAGCCTCCAGTTCATTGTCTGTGAGCCGTCTCCCGACAACGGAAGGCGATGGCGTTGTCGGAGTCGCTGAGCGTGGTCTGGGATTGAGCCAGCTCCGCCGCAAAATATTGCCTATCCCGATACTTAATGACGTTGCGCTTTGACCGACTTGTATACACCGTGCTGTGTAAAACTAGGCAGACTTGAGATCATTTCCTGGTGTCATCGGGCGTTCGCTGGCTAGCAATGACTTCCTAGAACCACGCGAGGCATTGGTAACAACTGTGGGAGGTTGTAGAAGTGGTGTATTAGGACCAAGGTCGGTCTCCTCGTGGGACTTGGAGAAGTCGGAGCCTGGAGTAAATCAGAAGACATTTCGGCGAGCTGTTCGCGCAAAATGATATGTCGCCGTCTCGGTGATAGAACCTTGTCTTTACCCTCATCAACCAACGCGATGCCAATGGGACCAGAAGAATCGCGGGAAGTGCGAGGCGCATCGACGAGACAGGCAGAGGGTGTCGAATCTCTGACACCATCGGAGGCACCTCTGGAGCGACGGAAAAAGGAGTCACGTTCGTCCCCACTGCTTTGAAGAGGCATAGTCAGGCGAGCGTAACTGCCCCGAGGTCGGCATCTCGATCATCGTCACTTTCGTGGACATCTTGCCACATCCGCATGACTGACCCATCGAGGGGCTCACGGCTATGGGCGACTTGGTCGCGTTGCCCTCGACGCACGAAGAAGATGAGGACAGAGAGTAGTAAGGAGCGAGCCGACGATGGAACCAACAGACTCGGTAATGACACCTGCATGATGGGCGCGGGGCGATGACGCACCGCTGATCGGTGTTGGCGATGGAGGCGATGGTAAGACGATGGTAAGACGGAAGACGAGACTGAAGGAAGCAGAGAAGGCGGGGTGGAGGCAGTTGTAGGGGGGGGGTAGTAAGAGTCGAGGAGGAGGATAGCAACGTAGTGCAAGGTACTGCAGATACGGATGAAGGTATCGCAGCGGTAAAGAAAGATATGGTTGACTCGGAACCGGGTTGAACATCTGTCGAACGGGATAATAGTGATGCCGGTAGAGAAGACGGACCACCATAGACCCAGACGCTATCAGAGCCGAGGGGGGCCTGAAACAGAGAATGTTCGTAAGCGCACCAACCCAAATAACAGGCAGCGACAAGATATAAACGTTGGCAATGTAACACGGACGCAAAATTAACAAGCGCTCTGAGCGTAAGGCAAGCGCACCCTAACTCGACGTGAGGGAGACTTGGTCGAAGCCCCTGAAAACGAAAATGACGGTTTCCTAAGACTCACCGAAGGCCCATAGTACGTCAAAGGTAACTTAATGTGACATACGTCGAGGTTGGGTCCCCGTGTCATTAGGGAAGACTGAGGTAGAGTAGGACAGCTACGAGGTTAGTTCTGCAGCCATGCAAGGAGGTGTAAATCATCGGAGGATGTGAATTGAAGGGGGATGTAGGAGTAGGTGGAGTAACGGTGCGTGTGTATTGGCGTGGTGAGAGCATGTGGGTGGTAAAATGGTGATATGTGCGGGAAAAGGAGGAGGGGCTGTGTTGAGAGCCCAGTAAAGTTCAGTTCGCTTTGGGAATCCTCACACACAAGTTGAACTCGTCTAGAAGCGGAACCCTGACAAAGGATGACGTTATCGGCAAGTTGGCAACCACTCTCGCGCTGATCTCGTGCCCAAGCCCCGACCATGGCGTCCTCCCACCCATCCACTTCCTTAACACTAAGTTACCCCTGTCAAAGGTTCGGCCCCAAAAATCAAGCTGCTTCTCGTCCCGCGCAAGCCGCACCGCCATTCCCCGGTATGTGTATTCAAATCCACACATGTTGCAGAAGATCCGATCAACTACCTCGACCAGCGTCGTGTACTCGTTCCGCACAAATTTCTCAAATGCCGATCCCGTCGACCTGAGCACTTTAAAATGACGCCGACCAACGCGGCGTAAAAATTCATTTGATGAGGGGTGTGTTTGTGTGTACCATCAGAAAGGCGTAAAAATAAAAGGGCATTTTGCGCACCGAGAAGGTCACGGAGTCCGCCAGCCACCCGCGCCCGCGCCGTTTCCGTCCCCCTTGCGCGCTACTTCGACCTCGACGAACCGCTTCTCCGCTCCGCCACGCCAGAACGCGTGCTTATGTCCCACTGCCGCCTCGCCAGCACCAGACGCTGTGGCCCCGATTCGCGCCCAGCGCAGCTACTCTACAGTCACGAACACGGCGCCGAGGTGCGCGTACCGCGCGAGCAGGTGCACCGCGAGGTGTAGCGCGAATCGGGCCAGGTCTAACACGTGCGGCGATACTTTGGCCAAATCTGCGATCCATAGACAAATGCGGGCCGTCAACCCTCAAATTTCAGTTTGATGGTTGGGTTGGTGGCGGGGAAAAGAGGGTGTTAGAAGACGAGGAACCCCCTTACAGTTAGTAATGTTCTTCACTGTATTGGCGGAAGTTTATCAATAGGACGACCTTGAAGACGGGAGGGATGGTTGAGTGAAAAAAGGGACACACTCGAGTCTCGCAACTACGACGCTGTTGTCCCCTTGCGTATAGCTGGAGAGACAGCACCAAAAATATTTGAGTACGCGACGAATTTGGCGGCGCAGGAAGAATGGGAGTGTGTGCGCACCTAGTCTCAATCGTCCCCTTGACCACAACGGTAACGTTGTACTCGGCCACAGCGTGTACCTTTCTCTCCGGATCGCGCACAACGCGAAATACTCGGACCTTGTCCTTGCCGTATCGTGCCGCCTCGAGCACGCCAGGTTCGAGTTGACTCATCGATTAGAATGGCGTTCTAAATGAAAATCTGTGGGCGATGATGGTGAAAGAGACGACAATTACTGTGTTGCGTTCCTTTCTCGCTTTGCCAATGGTGGGGCTGTGATCGCGGACGGACACAGACTCACCACTCATAAATGTACGAATCTTGTGATAACGATAACGATAACGATAACGCAAACGACCGGCCGGGACGCCGGACTCCGTTCCCGCCCGAAAATTCGTTTGCCTCGTCAGCAACAGCGAGTCTACCACTGAGTTCCGAGACGACAGCCGCGACCCCGTCACTTACCCACCCACCAACCTTCCCATTTCCCTCAAAATGAGCTAACTTATAAAGACCCTCTGCTTTCCAAAGAAAGTACAAAAAAAGTCATGCAATCCACAACATTCCGAGCTCTACGCCACGCGAGGGTGCCCCGCCGGTTCGGTTCAACATCGTCGTCATCAGAGGCCGCACAGAAAAAGGCCCAAGGCAATCGGCGCAGCCTCAGCCGCAGCCATGCGCGCCGGCGAATATGCCCGCAGCGCACTGGGCCCATTCGGCGCGCGACTCTCTGGTCTTCTTGGCTGTCCGTGTCCTTTTTCTCCTCATCCCATTCTCCGAACACGTCAAACTGACCCTTCGCTTTGTTTTTGTTTTTTTTGTTTGTTTTATGTGACTTGTATCTAGCGTATCAACAACCGGTCAAGTACAACCTCGCCGTGGCGCGCGAAGTGCTCAAGCATGTCTACACCGCCGAGCGTCTCCGGCCGCCGACGTCGCTCGGCGCGGTGTTCGGGACGTACGGGACGCTGTGGGGGCGCGCACGCTCGTTCGGCTATTGGCGTGAGGTCGTGCGGAGCGGAGAGTATGCTCGTCTTGGCGTGTACGCTCTCGAAGCGTATGGGATTTTCAAAGTGCGTTTCGTTTTCTTTATGCTTGTTTTTCCTCTGTGTCTCGTCAAACGTGGTCTGATCATGTTACGGCTCGTGGCAGGTTGGAGAGCTTGTGGGGCGTAGGTCACTCGTCGGGTATAACGTGGAGTAGAGCTAGGCGTCTGGGCCATCGAGCTCGGAGTGAGTACACCCCCCTATCTGTTGCGATACGCCGCCATTGTGCGTTGGCCCCATCAATGTCAATAATATATTCAGGTTTGCATATGTTGTATTCGGCTTCGGCAAGAGAACGCTAAGCGCACTCTTCAGGGGAGGAGCGTATAACAATTCCCTGTATCCTAGATCATCTTGGACATTCAATAACCAGTCTGGGACCCCCTATCAGAGCATCCAGTTGTCAAGAAGTAAATTACTTGAACCTTGTTGCTGTCATGGTGGCAAAGTGCCTAAGATATTCCGTCAAATTGCTCACATTAAAAAGCTTGCCGCACCACGTCACGCCGTCCGCACGCGCCTTCCTTCACATTATTCCATATGGTATATCTGGCACTCGAGTGCTCTTGGTTAATCTCAAGAGACTTCCCCGCTGTGCTCATGGTCCTTGTGATCGGTGCGCCGAGGGGATAATGGCCCCTGTGTAGCAATACCTACGCTGCAACGACTCTTGTTCCCTACTCATGAGTCCTGTCACGGCCCATTAATCCGCCGACACCGCTTGTCGTCCAGGTAGCGTCATCGCAGGTCATGACGACAACCTTAACAGTTTCCGTGTATGACGAAACCTGCTTTCTTGGCTCCTCTTCTCTAACTCTAATTAGATCTAGACCCGATACTGGACCCTCACACTATTTGTAACTTCCAGTTCTGTGCGTAACGCGTAACCATTCAGTCTGGGCGTGAATCCATCTGACAAGACATCATTATGCGTCATTGCTCGTTCATCTGTTTTCATCGTTCAGGAAACTATGAACAACTTTGGGAAGTGATCATGAACTATATCTGTGACCAAATAAATACCATACCACCATCAGGCTGCACATGTCTTGGACACTTAGACGTTCCAATAGCCATTGAACCGCATTCCGTATTATTATGGATCTACATTATCTCAATGTTACCGCACTGCGGTAGCCACCGACCTGCCACACTTCCCTCCGCCACCAACAGCCCTCAGCATGGCCATATAACGGTCAAACTATCGACCTTGGTTATTGACCGCCGCACGTCCGCCTCCGTCCACCGCAGGCTCACCGACAGATCTGTTCGCATCATTGAGTTCAGTCCTATTAGTTTGACCTGGTGGGTAGTCACTATATAGAAACTGCGTGAATATCACCGGGAAAGGGCAAAGGGGACGAAAAAGATCCGTACCACTGTCGATTTAACTTTCACGCCCGATAGTAACCCTATGATATCTCGCTCTCCTGTTCTTGATGCTTCTCCAGATGGTGTATGACCGTCAATGTTCCGCGCATGAATATCCGCATCCCTATCGAGAAGATCCTTTACGATCTCGAGATGACCGTTCGACGACGCAAGATGCAATGCAGTCCAAAGGTCCTCTTTCTTTGCGTTGACATCAGCCCCGTGGTCAAGCAACAACTCCGCAATGTCGCGATATCCAAATTGGGATGCAAGCATCAACGGGGTCCAGCCAAACTTGTCTCGGCAATTCACGTCTGCACCGTGCTGGATCAATACTTTCGCCATCTCCAGGTTTCCGTCCAGTAACGCAACAAACAATGGAGTGCCGTGGTTTACATCCCGTCCATTGATGTCGGCACCCTGATCAAGTAATGACTGCACATCCCCAACGCTCCCCTTCGCGCATGCATCGTGCAACGAACTCAAGTTGAGTCTGCCATGGAGATGTCTGTACTTGGCATTGCCGACCGACGTCGAAGTAGCGTCAGGAACAAGGTTATCTGGCGCATTGTCTAATGGGTCAATATCCATGCCATCACAAGGATCCGTGACACCCATGTGGTTCGCTAGGTATCTCGTGACTTGGCGTTTCCTGCTTGCAAGTGCTTCGGCCAAGGGAGTCTGATATTTACGTGTTCGCATGTTGACATCCGCGCCGGACTCGACCAACAGTTTGACCAAGTCGAGATGACCATTGTGCGCTGCTGTGTGCAACGGAGTCGAGCCATCATTATCTTGAGAGTTTGGGCTTGACCTGGATTTGAGAAGCAAACGGGCGATATCAAGTCGCCCATGGGCAGCGGCACGGTGCAAGGGTGTCTGCTGGTCCTGGTTCCGTTTGCACACGTCTGCGTGGTGCTCTATGAGCAGCTGCACCACGCTGAGGTGTCCCTCAGCTGATGCATAATGTAAAGGAGTGGAGAGGCCAGTGTCTGGGGCATTTATGGCTCCCCCATGGTCGATGAGCACTTGGGCAATAGGGAGATGACCATTTCGGGACGCTAGAATCAATGGTGTCCAGCCTTGATTGTTTGGGGTGTCCACAGCTGCGCCGCTCCGGATCAACGACTGGACGATATCTAGATGTCCATATCGCGACGCTGCTTTCAATGGTGTCCAGCCAGAATTGTCCTGGAGGTCTACAGATGCGCCGTGACATAGTAATACCTGTGCAATCTCGACTTCTCCAATATGTGCTGCCACAATCAATGCAGTCTCGGAGCTCTGACCGTTCAGCAAGTTGACATCCGCGTGGTGTTTGAGTAATAACTCAACATCGTCACGACGACCGCTCTCTGATGCTTTCCACAACGGAGTGTGGTTACTTGCGTCTGTGGTATCAACGTGCGCACCTTGACCAAAGAGTAGAAGCGCAATTCCCAGGTTTCGCTTCACAAGTGCAGCATTCAGTGCCGATCCATGCCGGCCTCCTCTCGTATTGATGTTCCCTGGATACTTGGCAATCAGGTGTTCAACAAGGTTATGGAATCCACAAAGTGTCGCATAATATAATGCAGAAGCCTCGGGTCGTGGTGGACGATCCTCGAACATATGTTGCCGAAATGGATAGTCAATGTCATATATCCAAATCCATGTCGCGAACGATCGCCCGTCCCCATCGAACAAACGTTCCATTGCGTCCTGGATCCTCGACGACACATCCTCGAATCGGCCATGGTCCACCCAGTGTTGTGCTGCGTACTGCGCAAATGGAAACTTCTTGATGGTATCTTTGTCGGCCTGGTCGCCAAAATGGAGGAGGACACTGAGGCACGCCTGTGCAAGAATAGTGTGTGCAGAGTAGGAAACGATATGGTAGCGGGAAAGATCCTCTGTCGACTTGGCCAGTCGGTCCGATGTCAAGAATTCTTTGACCGAAAAATGAGAAAACTGGACCACCGGTGATCCATCCACATTCACCACAGAAATTAGACTAGAACATGTGGATAGCACGGCTTCTTGTGCATTGTCTAACTTCCAACCCACATGATACTGAGGGAGCTGCCCGGGGTAGAAGCGAATTGCAAGGACCTCAGCAAGTTCATCAACACGAAGCGGGCGAATGGCAACGGTAAGGCACTGGAACAACCTGTGGGCGAATTCTCGTTTCTCCTCCTCGATCCCGAGTAAAGTCCTTTCATATGTTTCGTCCAATGACTTAGGCAACTCATTCAGAGCACTCCCAATAACAGCTGGTAAGCAGCGACGCAAAGTTCCTAGTTGGCAATACACCCAACGAAACCTGCATGTCCGGTAAGCGAGAGTGCCAGGAAATCACGGTTGTGATTACTCACATTCCATCTGCTCTTGCCGAGAGCGTGTCAATAACCATTTTCTTGTCCTCTGGCCTCCATCTTCGCATTTGGCGGTCTGAATGAACGAAATTGTTGATGTAATTAAGGATATCTTGCTTTTGTCCGCTTTGGTCGTGGAGGGACATGTAGAGTGATGTGAGGGGTTCAAGAACGGTCCGGATGTCGATTTCCGGTCGACTTGTAGCACAGATACGTAGATTCGGGAGGCGAAGACCAACAAGATCCTCCAAAAGGTCCAGAATTTCTTCACGGGCAGTTGGACATCCAGATGTATTGGGACACTCATCTATCCCGTCCATAATAATACATCTCATCGGTACATCTGGCAATCTGAGAATTTTCTTCAGAGTTTCAATGAGTGCTTCGTTGTCGGGTTGCTGAGATCCCTCATGGTTCTCCGAATAGAGGTCATAAAGGATCTCATAGCAAGGATCGGAGGTGGCACAGAACTGGGAAAGGAGCGATGCGAGGAGGCCGCGGATTCCTTGCTTTGCGGTATCCTTAAAATCAAAGTAATAATAACCCATCAGGGCTAGTCCACGACCGCATTTCGTCTTGACTTGTTGAATTATAGTTGAGCTAGTTGGGAACATGAACACGCTGCAAACCATAGACTTGCGGTGACACGTACCAAAGAATAGTTTTTCCGGATCCTGCTACAAGTCCGTATGGCCGCGAGGCATCAAAAAAAGCGATGGATCGAATGCGAAAAGGACATACGCTTTCCATGGATCCATAACAATGATCCTGTTGTATACCACTTCTCGAATGTGCTGCCCTGGATGAACCATTCGGCGGTTCCATCGTGTTGGGCTCCATGAGCAATGTTATGGTTGTTGGACGGATCTGGTGGTGAGAGCCAACTCCGGATATCCTTTTGTAAACAGTGACCTATGAGGCACAATCAGACCCAGTGATGCTACAATTGGCGTAAGTGATAGCTCACGTTTCATCTTGTTTGTCTGACTTGTCATCTCTTGAATCGTGACTAGTATCCGCAGTTAGTCTGATGGAAATTGATCATAAGCCGAGCATACCGAGAGCCTGCCATATGTCGTGCATCGATGTCATGCCATCTATCCAAACAGCCCTGTGAGCTATCCGAAGCAGTGGAGTGAAAGCTGCGTACCGCCAATGACGAGCTTCAGGTTGCTGACAAGACCCTGTACAACTTGAAGTGTCTCAGTTCCGGTCATTCGAGCCTCATCGAGAGTGAGGCGGTCGAGTCTATGGAGCACGTCCTCGATCTCGCTCTCTCCCAACAGTTTCTTTGCGAACTTTTCTAGGGCGAGGTCACAAACAAGCCGAACATAATAATATAGAACGACGTACTGAGTCGTCCCTGCCTCATCTGCTTAGTTGCTAGGGAAAGTACGGACAAGACCTCCACCATGATTTTTGTGATTATACTAGACATTGACGGGGAAAATGGGATCTGGGTATAAATTCGTAAACGGTTAAGGAAGTTGCCAACGCATTCAAGCAGATCAACTAAAGCGTCGTAACTTGCACTGATTCCGATAGCGGCCTGGAATATGAGATGTTACAAGGATATACTTGCAGAAAGTAAGGTTATACACACAGTGAGGAGCACATCAACACCGACAAGGATCGCTTTTGTCGGTTGGAATGGCACCTGGAGAGGGAACAGTAAGGATTCGATGAGGTAAGGTGAGTTGATTCACTAGGCTCACGATCGCGGCAGCCTCGCCAAGAATGCCAGAGACTGAATGAAGGACTTGTACTACCGGTTTAAGACAGTTGATCAACTTTCTATTCCCATCGCGATATGCCTGGAACTGGTTTGCTTTGTCTCCGAGGAGATCAAGGATGGCATCGGCGGAGTTGCAATTTTGGAGGGTTTGCGCAGAGGGATGTGTTGCAAGGTCTATCCCTGTTTGTTCAGTATAGTCGGACAAGGCAGCATCAAGAATGGATTGAAAGTTGGAAGAGGAGTTCGCTGTCGAAGACATTGGCAGAAGGGGCGATGGGTGTAGGGGGAGAAAGGGGCAGGCAGAGCTGAGCGTACAACGCCTTCGAGGCGTGGTCATTTAACTCGAAATGGAAACGATGGCTGTGCTCCTTGGCGCTGGGATTCTCTTCCCTCTTGAGAGCCTGTCCTGTTGCCAGTGTGACATGCGCCTACCTCATTGTTCGTGAAATCAGTGGGCCTCACATATATATCAGTGGAACCATTTGCGGCGAGATATGCCATGCCAAGCAAGCAGGCCCCGGCATTACCGCCACGCCCTCTGTCGGGTCGGGGCAGAGACATTTCGCGGAAGGGATGCATAATACACTTTTCATTGAGCGTGAACTGGCTATCGTACGTATAAAACTTAATTGCTGTCGTGTCGTGAGAGGTCGTATCGTAAAAAACAGTGTGCAGAAATGCGTGAGAGAGGAAGATCGAGCAAGAAGAGATATTTAGATGGGGAAAGATATCGTGGAGGTATCGCGGGTTTTGTAAGTAGCGGGGGGGGGGATCAGATGAAGTAGCGAAGAAATGAGGAGTTGATAATGTCTACCAATCTAAACACCTATATGCCAAGAGAACGAAAACACCATGTCCATGTCCATGCGACCCAACAATGGTCAGCCAAAACCACTCCAAGAATCAATCTCCCAGTAGCAATAACACCGCATGGGAAACAAGATGAGGGCCAAGAAAGCAGAGAACATCACGCGTGGCTCGCATTCTCACGCCCCGCAACGCGGTTCTGCAGAACCCGCAAGTGACCGGGGCTGGTCCAACTCCCACCCCATGAGGCCGGTGGTGGCGGCAGTATATCCGATTCCTCACGTCCACCCGTCCATGAGGGATGTGAGATGCGCACCACCTCACCAGTGACCGGATCCGTCAACGACGTGTGCGTCGTGACGCTGCTTCGCGTCGTCGTCGATGTAACCGTCGCGCTCTGCGCGATCGGCGGAGCACCCGCTGGCAGCACTGTAGCCGGCTCGGCAAGTCTGGGAGGCGGAGGAGCGGAGAAGTGACGTCCAATGGCGGAGAGTGGAGGAGACACTTCACCCGGAGTGGGTCTAGGCAGACGGCGGTCGGTCGAAGAGATCGAGCTGGAGTGAGCTAGGGACTTGAGACTACTGGCAGTGAGACCTCGTGAATGTTGCGAATTCGAGTTTGACGCTGGTGCAGATCCCGATGGGCTCCGTGCCGAATGTGGGCTGGCATGTGATCGCATCGAGTATAGCGAACCCTCTTCAGAGACTGTGGGTTCACGCGGGTACACGATAGTGGAGGGCTGGGAAGACAAATAAGACTTTAACGCAGAAATAAAAAGGAAAAGAGGATACCCTCACCATCAGACCAAACGTCGTCCGCCGTTCATGCAGACTCGGTAGCCCTCGCGCCATCTGGGACCAACTCTCACCAGCTGCAGGAGGCTCCTCTTCCAGCAAATCGAAATTGATAGTAACGCCGACGTCGGACGAAGGTGCAGCCGCCGGGGATGGCTCCGAGATACCAAGCCCAGGAGGGGGCGGCAACCGCTTACCTGAGGAAGCCGATGCAAAGGGCGAGGTAGGTCGTGGGATCGGCACATCCAGATAGTCAACCGCATCGTCAGGCCTGAGAGCACCCGGTGGGCTAGGGTCGTACTCCGGAAGTTCTTCACCTTCGTCAGAGGCGCGTAGTGGTTCGGCAGACAAAGGAGAAGGACCAACAGGGCCACTGCGACCTGTCGAAGCTGTGCCCTGCGGAAGAGGCGGTACAGGTGATGGCGTAGAAGACAAGTCTTCGCGCGATGGGGCATCATAAAAGACGGTGTTTCCTGACCTGGCAGAGGCTAAACTCAACGCGCTTTCACCCGATATGGGACGAGCGCCATGACGATAGCCCATCTCCGAACGCAGCTGGGTATTGAGACTGCGTCCAGCCTCCAGTTCATTGTCCGTGAGCTGTCTCCCGACAAGGGAAGGCGATGACGTTGTCGGAGTTGCTGAGCGTGACTTGGGATTGAGCCAGCTCCGCCGTAAGATATTGCCTATCCCGATACCTGATGACGATGAACTTTGATTGACCTGCACACGTTGTGCTGTGTAAAACTGGGCAGACTCGGGATCATTTCCTGGTGTCATCGAGCGTTCGCTGGCCAGCAATGATCTCCTAGAACCATGCGAAGGATTGAGAACGACTGTGGGAGGTTGTAGAAGTGGTGTATTAGGATCAAGGTCGGTCTCCTCGTGGGGCTTGGAAAAGTCAGAGGTCGGAGGTAAATCAGAAGATAGTTCGGCGAGCTGTTCGCGTGAAATGATATGTCGCCGTCTGGGAGATGAAACCTTGTTTTTACCCTCATCGGCCAACGCGACGCCAATGGGACCAGAAGAATCACGCGAAGTGCGGGGCGCATCGACGAGACGGGCAGAGGATGCCGAATCTCTGGCACCATTGGAGGCACCTCTGGAGCGACGGAGAAAAGTGTCGCGCTCATCCCCACTGCTTTGAGGAGAGGCATAGTCAGGCGAGCGTAACTGTGCCCCGAGATCGGCATCTTGATCATCGTCACTTTCGTGGACATCCTCCCACATCCACATAACTTGACCCATTGGAGGATCGGGGCGGTGATTATGGGGGGCTTGGCCGCGTTGCCTTCTACGCATGAGGAAGATAATGACTGAGAGCAGTAAGAGCGAGCCGATGACGGAACCAATGACAGCCCCGGCAATGACACCTGCACGGTGGGCGCGGGACGATGATGCACCGCTGATCGGTGTTGAAGAAGTAGGTGACGGTAAGATGGAAGACGAGACTGAGACTGAAGGAAGCAGAGAAGGCGGGACGGAGGTAGTTGTAGGTGGAGGTGTAGTAAGAGTCGAGGAGGAGGGTGGTAATGTACTGGAAGGTATGGCAGATATGGACGAAGGTGTCGCAGAGGTAAAGGGAGTTATGGTTGACTCAGAACCCGTGGGTTGAACATCGGTCGAACTGGACAATGGTGACGGCGGTGGAGAAGACGGACCACCATAGACCCAGACGCTATCAGAGCCGAGGGGGATCTGAAACAGAGAATGATAGTAAGCGCACCAACCCAAATAACGGGCAGCGACAGCATATAAACGTTGGCAAAATTAACAAGCACCGAGCGTAAGGCAACCTTTAACCCGGCGCGAGGGAGACTTGGTCGAATCTCCTAAAGACAAGATGACGGTTAAAATTCCAAATACTCACCGAAGGCCCATAGTACGTCAAAGGCAAGTTGATGACTGTGGTATACGTCGATGTTGGGTTCCCCGCGTCGTCGGTCAGGACTGAGCTGGAGTAGGACAGCCACGAGGGTAGTTCTTGTGTGGGCGCAGCCATGCAAGGAGGTGTATCGTTGGACGTGGTGAGGGAGGAGGGTGTCAATCGAGGGGGGGATCGCAGGGATAAGTGCAGTTACGGCGCGTTTGGGTGTATTGGGGTGGAGAGAGAACGTGGATAGCAGCTGCAAGACTAGTGAAAAAGAATCAAAATTGGAAATGATCGTAAAATGGTCGTGATATGGGCGGAGAAAGGAGGAAGGGCAGTGTTGGGCGGAAGTGAGGGAATGAGGAAAAGGAAAGAGGGTGTGTGTTGAGCTCGCTTTGAGAATTGTCTCGGTTCAACTTTCTCATTAACGTCACGTGGCATAAGCCGCCCTTTCCAATTTTATTAATTCCGATTCCGGAATCGAACCGAGATATGCTAATTAAGGCGCCCTCGCCTAACCAATCGAACGATCTTCTTCACGCTCAACCTTCACAGGCTTCACAGCCTACGCACACACGCTGCGAGTACTCTAGCGTGTCGGGCCGTCCCAACAGCATCGCACCCCCGAGCGAGGAAAAAACGCACCAGCTGCGAGGATATGTCACGTTGGCGGCATCGCTCCTTTTATGGGTGACTTCGCTCTCCCGCCTTCCGTTATGAGCATTTCGTAACAGACAGCAGCGAGCCTGAACCATACCGCATACAGTACAAATTAGCATAGCATGTATCACTTTTTCTACGTACCATTCGCACGGGCTTGAAACATTGGCAAAAGGTGTTTTGGGAAATTGGAATGCTCTTGTTCGAGCTCGGCTTAGCGTAGGCACTTGCGGCGCTTCTATTCCATGCAAAATGTCGCCCCGAATTTTTAGTCGAATTCCGCGTCATCCCAACGTGGTGTACGGCTGAGCGTCCAACTTCAGTCCCACCGAAATCTGACACCATGTGGATAGCACAACCTGTTTCTGGCAAGGGTAGTCAAAATTTGAATTGCAAGAAATCAGCTAACATAACATAATCGACATAATGTGCATAGGACAGCATAGCATGCAGTTGACATAAGGGCCCAGAAAGGGCACAGCGGAGTAGCAGCGAGTGAAGGTTCCAGAGAACGGGCGAGAAACCTCAAGTGATTGAGCACAGGTTTACACCTCAACGCGGAGTTACCACCAGAATTTCAGGATAAACTCGCGTGTAGTCGTAAGAATAAAGCCGGGTAAGCCGCAGCTGGCCAAAACAGATGCCAAAGGCATCCTCTCGTGGCCTAATCTGCCATCGCGGACTGACCGCACGGATCGACGGTCCAACTCGCTGTGTAATCGAACATCGACCATCAGATCTCGAACGAGGCGAAGAGCCAGAGCGGAAAGCCCTCGTACCTCGAAGAACTTGCGGTAAAGGTCCGCAATGAGAAATGCGACTATGTTGAGCGGCACAGAGCTGATGTCTGCGCTTTCGAACCATTCCTCGTAGTCAAAGTTCCCCATCTGCGGCCACTAAAACATGCGCGCGACAAAAAAAAGGTCCATTCAGCGAAATGTCCAATATATTTCAATCGCTCGCTCGAGGCGGGCAGGCGGACGACCTACATAGATATTCATCGACACCGCACGCTGAGAATAAGCTGGCACACCGGCACCGAGGACACCGACGCCCTGGAGAGCTTCGAGAAGCGGAACGCCCGGGAGGGTGCCGTAGTCCGGATTCAGACGCAGCTCCCACAAGGGCTGAGGCAGGTCCTTCCTGAAGGCCACGCACTTCGGAGCCGGGAGTATCTCGTACGTCCCGATGCGCTGATGCCAATCTGCCGCGCGTCCCGGCGGGATCGTCAAAACAGGGCGCTGGAGAAGCAGCGTGAATTATGAATGAGGTGACCGATCTCGTACAGTAGCGGGAAGGTGACGCTTACCAGGTTGGGAAGTGGAGGCGCACGGAGCGAGATGCGCCGGGAGTAGATTCGGAGATCCGGATCTTCGGTATCTTCGCGACTATGGAATAGAGTGGACATCTTTTAGAAGACTGTTCGGTAGTGATAGAGAGGCTTTTGGGGGCTAACACGAGGAAAGGATTTAAGACGAAACACGTGGCATACTTATAGCTTTCCAATACCTCCACAATGTCGCACCAATGTCGCTATACCCGACCACAACGTGAATGCGGGTCCTACCACAGGCCCTTAAGCTGGTTCCTGTAACGGTGGTGCCATCGATAATAACAAAAGATAAGGAGGTGAACAATAACGTTCATCGGGTGTGGTGTCTGGGAAACGACGTCAAAGTGTCTCCCAGGTTGGACACTCAGGTTGGTTGGACAGTCATCCTCGGCAGAAGGGTAAGGATGTCGCTTGGGTGTCGCATATTGTCCATGAGTCAGCACCCTTTGTTTGTATAGAAAGGGATGAGCTAAATTGCCCCGAGTTGGCCGTCAGATGCAGCTGGACGAACAATTAGTCGAGCGAAAAGTGAGACGAGCCAAGGCCAAAGTGGTTGAGCGATCCACGTGACACATGCCTTTCGGAGCAAAATTTGCGGGTTCCGAGATATTGCATTTTCTCTTCCTCGCAGTCCTCCCGTACGTGAAGCCTTCAGCCCTGTCTTGCGACATTCTGGACGCCGTGGTGTCCAAGAACCTACAGCAGCACGTCATGGAGATATCGGTACGCCTCGCCATCCTTCATGTCGGTTGCAGTCCTCACGGCAAGTCAGCCAGGGACCTAATGCCCTCAACAAGTCCATGCAAGGTCTTTGGCAAAGAAGGAAGGTCAACTTGAACGCTACCCCGATAGCACCGTCCGCCAACGCGGCCCCTACTCCGCCGCCAGCACCGACCTCCGCACCACCCACAGAAGACCCCCCGCGTCCCGATTCCGTTCCTCCTGCCTCGGGGAACGCGGAAGAACTGCCACAAACGACAGCCTCTTCCGGCAAGCGCAAGCTACGATCGACACGCGGTGAAGAAGGCAGCAAGCGCAGTCGCGTCGGCGTGAGTAACGGCGCGAAAGAGCACGCGCCCCCGACTGTGCGCCTCTCGGACTTGGGCGGCGTCGACCCGTGCGTGGAGAAGATGCTCGAGCTCGTGGCGATGCCTCTCACGCACCCCGAGGTCTACCTCCACACTGGCGTGCAGCCGCCGCGCGGCGTGTTGCTGCATGGACCCCCCGGCTGCGGCAAGACCATGCTCGCGAACGCGATCGGTGGGGTGCGCCTTTCTCTTCGGGCTTTATGTGGAGTATGAATTAAAGAAACCTTGTTGTTAATCAGGAATTGGGTGTGCCTTTCATTTCGGTTTCGGCACCGTCGATCGTATCAGGGATGTCGGGCGAGTCGGAAAAGACGCTGCGCGAAACTTTTGAGGAAGCCAAGGTACGTGCGTTTCGAGTCATCCTAACGCTTGATCTCAACGCCCTGTCGTGTAGCGAGTAGCGCCATCTCTGTTATTTATTGACGAGATCGATGCAATCACACCGAAACGAGAGAGCGCACAGCGCGAGATGGAGCGCCGAATAGTTGCTCAGTTCTTGACGTGTATGGACGGTATGTTTTAGCTCAAGGGTACCACTTTGAGCGGATTCTCATCCCTTGTATCTAGAGTTATCATGGGAAAAGACGGATGACAAGCCAGTTGTAGTTATTGGGGCAACAAATCGTCAGGACGCGTTAGATCCGGCTCTCCGCAGGGCAGGTCGCTTCGACCATGAGATAGGCATGACCGTTCCAGATGACGAGGCACGAGCTCAGTGCGTTCCCCGCCCTTTATTTTGCTGCTTCGAGTGACTCAAAACAATCTTCTAGAATACTCCGCGTCCTATGCGCCAAGCTGCGACTGGATGGCACGTTCGACTTTAACGCCCTTGCCAAGGCCACCCCGGGATACGTTGGCGCAGACTTGAGCGCGCTCACCGGGGCAGCAGGAATCATTGCCGTCAAGCGAATTTTCAAAGGTCTTTCTGACGGTTCCGTCGCCATTCCCGACCCTTCAATACCTAACGGGGACACCGATGCCCCCATGCAGATTGACATGTCAAATCCAACCCCTGCTGTCGTCTCCGGTCCTTCCACGCCTTCGCCTGATACTCGCCCTGGACCTTTCCTACACCTTGTAACCTCATCCCTCACTCATTCATCTATCGCACGCTTCCTCCACAACCACCCTAGTCCCTTGACGCCAGCACAACTCGCCCCTCTCTGTATCACCGCCGCCGACTTTATGCTCGCGCTGAAAGAAATTCAGCCCTCCGCGCAGCGCGAAGGCTTTACGACAGTCCCGGACGTGACATGGTCGGACATCGGTGCGCTACATGCTACACGCAGCGAGCTACATATGGCTGTGGTGCAGCCAATTCGCAGGCCGGAGCTCTTTCGCGCGGTGGGTATCGACGCGCCTGCAGGTGTGCTCCTGTGGGGTCCTCCAGGCTGCGGAAAAACGTTACTAGCAAAGGCAGTTGCGAACGAGAGTCAAGCGAGTTTCATCAGCGTGAAAGGCCCGGAACTACTCAATAAGGTGCGTTTTCATATTTCTCATACGGAAAGCAGGCCAGCTGATGACCATGCTCGATACAGTACGTCGGCGAGAGCGAGCGCGCAGTTCGTCAGGTCTTCGCTCGCGCACGCGCGTCCTCCCCATGCATCATTTTCTTCGACGAGCTCGACGCCCTCGTACCGCGCCGAGACGACACGCTCTCAGAGTCCTCCGCGCGCGTCGTGAACACCCTCCTCACCGAGCTAGACGGGCTCGACGCCCGCCGCGGCGTCTTCGTCCTCGCCGCGACCAACCGGCCAGACATGCTCGACCCAGCGATGTGCCGACCAGGGCGGCTCGACAAGCTCCTGTACGTCGACCTGCCCGCGCCAGACGAGCGCGCGGAGATCGTGCGCACGCTCCTCACAAGGCGACGTGTCCCGCTCGCGCCCGCGGCCACTGCCATGGATCATGTCGCGGAGATGATAGCTGGCGCGCGCGGCGACGGATACAGTGGGGCCGATTTGGCGGCACTCGTGCGTGAGGCGGGTGTTCGAGCTCTCCGGCGCGCTCTGGGCACGCTCGAGGAAATAAACGAGGGCGGCCCTGACGCGGAGAAGGACGGGGCGGGCGTGGTGGTCCTCGTTGAGGACTTTGATGCTGCATTGGAAAAGGTCGCGCCGAGCGTGAGCACGGCGCAGAGACGGCGGTATGAGGCACTACGCGATACATTTGGGAGCGGCATCGGGAGTAAGAGGAAGGAAGGAAAAGAGCGTGCGGTGTAGACTTGTTTTGCAACAATTACATATCTAACATATACAAAAAGATGTACACTGTGAGCTTCAATCGTGTTGTCGAGTCGTGGCACTGGCAGGACTCCATTCCCGCGGCCAGATCCACCACCACCCACCCCAACCACGCAACCCGGCGCCCCACGTCCCTGCCATTCCA
>Ga0307510_10001098_pt1 | contig 28868 bp, 20 predicted proteins | sample 12_EM_MG_FD_207224 | JGI IMG/M metagenome (GOLD analysis project Ga0307510, IMG submission 207224) | Populus trichocarpa ectomycorrhiza microbial communities from riparian zone in the Pacific Northwest, United States - 12_EM | ecosystem: Host-associated > Plants > Roots > Unclassified | place... | reverse complement strand
TGATTTTGCAGACGGGCATAATATACGCCAGCCGCCATGCGACTCGTATTGACCGTAACCGACCAGGTACCCGCAGTATAATCCTGGTCTACCGGCACCATGATCAGCTTCCCGGCAGCATCGAAGATCTGAACCAGGGTATGCCCCCCATTCGTCTTGAACGTGATCGTCGTACTATTGACAAAAGGATTAGGTGAGTTCTTTATAAGGCTGTCACCCAGGTTGTTGAGATCGGTATAGGTATTGTTACAGGCCGTGGTTTTCAGGAACGGCAGGTACTGATAATTTTTCAGCAGCATTGTCGAAACGTCATCCGGAGATACGCAAAACCAGTCGCGCAGGATACTGGAATAGACGGACCGGAAATCGTATTGCATCGGGACATTGCTCTGAGAATTAAGCCCCGAAAGATCGGGGTTCGTCCCCAGCACGCCTGTCTGGGCATAGTCGCCAAAAACAAAGACCGGTTGCGCCGCTCCATGGTCCGTACCAACGCTGCCATTGGAAGCGATACGACGCCCAAACTCCGAAAAGGTCATACCCAGCACCTGTTTGTTGATGCCCAGAAATTTACAGTCGTTCATAAAGGCCGCAATGGAATCCGACAGATCCTTCAACAGCGTAGCATGCTGACCGGTAGTCGTATCCCCGGGATTGACCTGCCCCCCATGCGTGTCAAAGAACCCCGACGCAGTGACAAAATAAACCTTGGTCTTCAGCCCCCCGGCCACCAGGCGGGCAACCGTCTTCAGCTGCGCCGCCAGACTGGTATCAGGATAAGGCTGCTGCTGGGTAATCTTCTTTGCCGCTGCCTCGATATTGGCCGCGTATTTATTGGTCGTCCTGGCTACGCCCCGGAGATAGCCCAGCTCGTTCCCCATGGGAGTGTCCGGCTCCGGTTCGGTAATGCCATTGATGAGATTGTAGAAGTCGACGTCCGAAGGAACAGCCATGGCCGTGCTCCCCACCGCTGCCTGGAATACAGGCGAGATAACTGAACCAATTTGAATTCCCAGCGGATCAGGCATCTCTGCATTGGGATAGCCCGCCGGAAAATTGGAATAGGTGGTCGAAAGGAATCGTCCCACCCAGCCCGTCGTCAGGAACTGATCTTCATCAGCCCCTTCCAGCCAGACGTCCGTTGCCCTGAAGTGCGAACCATCCGCATCCGGATAACCCACCGACTGAAGAACAGCGAGCTGATCATTATTGTACAAGGCCTGCATACCGGTAAAAGACGGATGGAAGCCATTCTTTAAATTGTTGTCCAGCTTCAGGATCTTACCCTGCGGGATAGCTATATTCGACCGGGCTGCGACATAGTCGCCATAGTGCTCGAGTGGGATCATGGTATTGAGACCATCATTGCCGCCAACCAGCTGAACAAGGACCAGCACATGGTCGTTGTCCGCGGCTCCCTGCAATGCGCCCATAAAGGGAAGACGGGACAGGGCGTCTATCCTGAATCCACCCAGCATGGTCACCGGCGCTACTGCTCGTAAAAAATCTCTTCTTCGCATAAGGATATTGTGTTAGCGGTTTTTAGGATAAATGATATTCAGGCAGGTCCATCAGGTATTTGTACAGCGATCGAAGCCGCGCATCTATCGTACCATAGGCCGTCATATCCGTCGGCGCAGCCAGGTAGTTCAGCCACGCATTGGTCCAGTAATAGTCAGTTGTGCCCCCCCCCAGCAGGATCGTCTGCTTCAGCAGGGTGATAGAGCTGTCCGACAAAGGCGGCCGCAGCAGGACATTCAGCGAGTCGGTGATCAATTGATTAGGGTCTTGCGGAGCAGACAACAGATTCGCAAAAGCCACCGCGTCGATCTTCAGCGAAGTACCATTCATCATATTGCCCGTACCGATGAGCAGGTCCGTTATAAAATTTCGTTCCGAATAGGTCACAGAGTTGATCCACAGCTCGTGATACTGCGGAGCCTGGTGATAGGCGTCCCATCCCGCTACCAGGGGAATGGCCAGGACTTCCTGCTGGAGGTCCGAAGCATTCTGTGCCAGCATGGTCCACGCGTTGTACTGACCCGCCGGATCAGCCGGCATAGCCACCTGGTATTCCCGGCAAAGACCGATCATCATGTCCAGCGGACTCTTAATGATACAGGCGCCGGAATTGACAATGTCATAAAAATGCTGACTCTTGAAAAGCACGGATAAAGTAGTCGTTATATTATACCCGCTCTGTCTTAAGACATTGGCCAGCGGCGTGATCACATTCGCTTCGACCGTATCATCGATCACGTAATAGACAAAAAAGTTGTAGAGCTTCCGGCACAGAAATTTCGCAGACTCCTGCGTGGTGAACAACATGGACAACATCGTATCCAATTCTCCTGCACCAGCAGCCCCCGAATAACCGGTGACGATCTGGTTATTGTAAAAACCGGAAAACGTTTTATTGGTATCATCATGATCCCCCGGCTGAAACAGATAATTGTAATTAAGATCGACGGTATGTCCCGTCAAAACCCGGGCAGCCGTCGAGACGTCGCTTTGTACATATTGAGACCCTGACCCTTTACCGATAGTGTACAGTTCCTGTAGCTCGCGGCCAAAATTCTCATTAGGCGAGGTCTTTGTATTGGTACTGCCATTCAGCATCAGCAGCATAGCCGGATCAAGCGTGATAGCCTTCATCAGCAGAGGGAAATTACCCAGCGCATACTTGCGTAAGGTTTGATATTGATTGTACCACAGCTCAGCGGGAATGTCAAGATGCGGAAGAGCATTGGGAGCAAAATGATTGTGCCAGAAAAGGGTCATCTTTTCATGGATGGACCGGCCACAGCCCAGCAGCTGCCCCATCCACCAGGCCTGTAAAGAGCGTACCCTGTTTAAATTCATGCCTTCGTCCACATAGGTCAGACCGGTGCCGATCCAGGTCTGCATCATCGCCACTCCGGTTGGATCTGATCCATAATTATTCAGTGGCTTGACCGTGGGCGCTGAAGTAGGAAGAAGCAGCTCGTCCACTGCCTGTGACATGGAAAGGCCTTTGAAATGGCTGATGTCCTGCACCGTCGCTCCGAAAAGCGTTCGCTTCAGCAGGTGAACGACATGCGTAGTATCCCATTCACCTGTATATGTGTCAAGACCCGCCGGGCTGCCCGGTAATTCATGCTTCATGGTATATTGAATTATAGCAGGGAGTCCCCCTGGACAGACCCATTTTATTTTTGATAGATCGCAATGATACTTCCATTGGAAAAGCGGATCGATCCCGCGCTGCTGCTGACCGCAAAAGAAAAGCTCCCGCTCACCACTCCATTATATGTCTTTGGAAATTTATCCACCTGGACATAATTCGTGCTGTCCGCAGTATTATAATAGACATTCCCTTTCCCATCCGTATACGTAACAAAAAGACTGTCGCCTTTGAAACGCCCCGTCGTATCACCGATAAGCCGAATGCTGAGACTGCCTTTCTTCGACGAAGTATCGGCATACTGACCGGAAATAAGAGTGGTATTGGTAGTATTCACCTGTTGGCTATAGACCATATTGATCGGGTAAGTAAGAAGAGAGTCCCCGGCACTAACAGAAATGCTGGACTTTGGAGCCGCCGGAGTTGACGGCCCATTGCTGCTCTTGCCACAGGCATAAACAGCAAAACATAGGAATAAAATGGATTTCAGCAGGGGTCTTTTCATAAAGTCCAGTTTTGGCTAGGCTAGTTAGCCGAGCGTTGCAATTTTCAGGCCAAACCCCCTTTGATTCCCTTCCTGTGGAAAGATAGCTGACTAATAAACGGTTAACCATTATTTTTCTTCTTTTCTCCTATGTAATTCCTCTTATTTGAGCATCCCCTATAAAATGCTTAATTCATGAGAATGCAATTGCTAATCCCCGCCCTGCTGTTCTTCTTTTTCTCCGGTAAAGCCCAAAACGACCTTTCCGGCAGCCAGCATCAAAGTCCATTGGTTTATGCCTGGCGGATCTCAGACAAGGAGGCCCTATACCTATACAGCCATAATATGAAAGGTTGGGAGAAAAATGACCTTCATACCCTGTCCGATTCATTTCCTTTTAGCCAGGCGCAGAACTCCGCCCTGGCGCCGGGTAATTATCTGCTGGTTCAGTCACGGGGAAGCTACCTGGCGGTAACGTTGCGGACTATGGGCCCCTTGCGATATGACCTCCTGAACAATGGCCCCAACGCCTCCCTGCTCCTCCATACTCCCGGTGGATTGCCGATAAATGATGCCGATGTCTATGTCCGGCGCCATAAGATCGCTTTTGATCCGGCAACCGGGGCCTACCCGCTCGGCCGGTGGGGCAACAGGAGCAGACCCGTCAAAGTCGTTTATCAGACCGCCCTATATTTCTTCCCTGTGACACACACTACTCCGACCTCGTATCCGCGATCAAAGTACCGGTCTTATTATTCGGATAATACGACCTACGAAAGACGTTTTCATTCCTTCATGATCTTTAATAAGCCGAAGTTCAAACCAGGTGATACCGTAGAAGGAAAGGCCTTTGTTATGGACGCAAAAGGTCACCCCATCGACCGTACGCTGGTTCTACGACTAAGCGACGGAAGCCGGCATACTGATTCTCTCATCGGAGAGCTAAAGCCATACCGGCCCGGGGGGTATGCTTTTTCCATCGTCCTAAAGGATAGCCTTAACCTGAGACTCGACTATGACTATACGACGACCCTGGAAGAAGTAGACAGACACAAAAAGAAAAAGGAGGACGAAGATGCAGAGGCTGCCAAAAGAAAAGTGCTTAGCCGCGGAAGCTTCCACTACGAAGAATACGAGCTGAAGCAGGTACACTTCCAGGCCCGCGTGGATAAAAAAGAACATGGCCCCGGCGAATTGGTATCCCTATTCCTGAAAGCCGCCGATGAGAATGACCTGCCCATCGCAGACGGGCGGGTGGAAATAGAGGTTCTAACCAACAGGAACGCCCGAAAATTCCTGGCGGACACTGTTTTTATCGGGGATAAGCTCTGGACCTGGTCCCAGCCCCTGGACCCCGTCGGTGAGACCCGTATCATCATCCCGGATTCTATCTTTCCCGCCGCTTCTTTCGACTATACCATCCACTGTCATTTTTTAAACAGCAATAACGAGGCGCATGATGAACAGCTTCATCTGTCTTATCTGGGTGACAGCGGCCGGATAGCTTTTCACGCACATCGGGACAGTCTCGACATCACCTGGCAGGTAAGGGGAAACTCCAGCGAAAGATCCGCCATGCTGTATGTGCTCGCGCCCAACAGCGATCTCATAGAAACCCGTAAGCTGCCCCTTCCTGTTAGCCTCCCCGTAAATAGTTATGCCGCCCGTTATGTCGTCCGGATAGGGAGGCTACGTACCATGCATAGGGCTATCGATCCCATGATAAAAGATTATCCCGATAGCGTGACAGATAGCTATGTCATCAACACCAGACCGCCGCTGACTTTCGGCGCCGATCGTACCCGGGATTCCATCCACATTTTTGTAGACAACCCCTGGTCCATCCATTTCTGGTATACCCTTTCCGTGGACGGTCGCCGGCTCAGCGAAGGATATTCCGACCGGCTGGATTATGCCGCGGCAACGGCTACCGGCAAACCCTATCTGTTAAGGGTCCAGTACATCTGGGAAGGAGAGGTCCAGCGCGAAGACAGCTGGGTCCCTTTCAGGGAAAAGTCATTACAGGTCGAGATAAAAGAGCCCGACTTTGTCTACCCGGGGCAACAGGCCGCCATCACCATCGGGGTCAAAGATGTCAATGGCCGGCCGGTAGCGGATGCAGACCTGACAGCCTGGTCCAGGACAGCAAAATTTACAGAGAGTTACATACCAACCCTTCCTTACTTCGGAAGACGCTACCGCTACAGACGTTCGTACGACTATTATACCACGCATGAACCCAATACCCGACAGCTATCCGAACCCCTTGAATGGCAACGCTGGAGCAGACAGCTCGGGCTGGACACGATAGAATATTATAAATTTCTGAACCCGGCAACCATTTATGTCAACCGGGAACCCGCGGCCGGCAAGATCACCCAGCTGGCTCCTTTTGTGAGCCGGAAAGGACAGCTGGAGCCCGTCGAATTGCTCTATGTCGATGAAAATCTCGTCTTCTTTAGTAAGAGCCAGCAATTGTCCCGTTATAGCTTTCCCCTCGATTCCGGGAGACATTCCTTACGGTTACGGACATCCCATAATGAGATACGGCTCGACAGCTTCCGGGTGGAGCCTGGAATGAAAACGTTTATCTGCATCAATGACGATTCCGCCAATACAGCCATCCGCATGATAAAAAAACCGGATACACTGACGGCGGCTGAGGAAAGGCTGCTGGCTTCGTCCATGCTTTTCATGGAAAATACATTCAGCTACCATTTTGCAACGATAACCCAGGGGAATCGACATTATCTGCTCAACAGCCTGGGGACACCCACCGATAATGGTAGTTTTCTCGTCGGTCCGTTTACCAGCCAGGAAGCCGGGTTACAAATGGAAGATCATTTTAAACAATCCTTTGACCCGGATGGGGGTTTTCTGTTCGAGGTCCGGCCGGGTCTGGTTAAAGAACGACAATTGCCCCTCTCCTGGTCTTTCCGTTCCATTCCTTCAAACAATACGGAACACGATCTGAAAGATGAGGTACTGACCCGGGCAATCACAGACAGCCTGTGGCAGGACTTTATAGACAACCGCAGCGCGACACAGGATCTCTTCCGGAACAGGTATATCAATACCTACGCCAACGGAGTCCTGCACATCGGTAGTGCGACCGACAGCAACGACGCGCCCCTCTTTATCAAAAAGATCTTTCTTTTCCGTTATGACAACCCTGATTATATGCGCATCTATAGAGGGGTCGACCGGGACCTGGGTTCTATCGATGAAGGTGTTTACAAGCTGATGTTGCTCTTAAAGGGAGATCGTTATCTCTTGCGGGATAGTATCCGGGTCCAACCGGAGGGCCTGAATTATTATGGCACCAGCAGCCTGCCCATACAGGCGCCGGATTCCTTTAGCCGGCGGATCTCAGCGATGCTCCGGAAAATGGAAGAGACATATACCTACGCCAGCAGCTCGGAGGCAGATCATCTGCAGCGTGTCTTTAACGACCGTTATATAGACATTACCCGTTTCACCCAACAGGTGACGGGAAGACTGACCGATGATAAGGGAGTCGCGCTGGTAGGCGCCTCGGTAATGTTGAAGAACACCCGTCATGGTGTAACGACGGATCAATATGGGTATTTCACACTGAAATTGCCCGAACATGGTACACTGGTCTTTAGTTATGTAGGCTTTAGCACACAGGAGAAAGAGGTCCATTCGGGTCAGGTCTATGAGGTCAGGCTGCAACCGGCAAGGAGTTTCCTGGATGAAGTGGTGGTGGTCGGTTATGGCATACAGAGAAAGATGAATCTCACCAGTAGCATCAGCACGGTCCTCGAAGGAAAAGTGGCAGGTGTTGACATTACTGGAAATACAAAAATAAGGATACGCGGGACGTCCAGCCTCAACAGGCAGGGGCAACCCGGCGTCAACGACCAGCTACCATCATTGTCCACCGACAAACCCGAGATTCCTTCCATCGACGAACCCATGACCGGCAGTGTACTCCGTACCCATTTCCGCGACGACGCCTTCTGGCAACCACGGCTCCGTACAGACGCCAATGGTATGGTTACCTTCAACGTTAAATACCCCGACGATATCACCGACTGGAAGACATTCGCAGTGGCGATCACGGCTGACCGGCTGACCGGTTCTGCGCAGGGACATGTCCGGGCTTTCAAGCCACTCAGCGCCAACCTCGGCCTTCCCAATTTCCTGGTGGCAGGCGACGAGGCTCATGTCATCGGGAAAGTGCTCAACTATACGCCCGATACGGTTACCGTGGATAGAAGTTTCAGCATCAACGGAAAAACCACAGCCAGCGCCCGCTTCAGCCTGCTCAACGCCCATATCGACACCTTTACGGTCATTCCACAGAACACCGATTCACTCCACCTCCTCTACACACTAAAAAAGGACGATTATCTCGACGGGGAAGAAAGACCAATACCCGTCTATCCCACCGGTGTAAAGGAGACACGCGGAACCTTTGCCGTACTGGAAGGAGACACCGCCATCGGGCTGAAATTCGATACGGCACTGGGCCCCGTGCACGTCTATGCCAGCGCCTCCCTACTACCCGTCATGCTGGATGAGATCGAATCCCTTAAATCCTACGAATACTTTTGCAACGAACAACTCGCGTCAAAGCTAATTGCTCTGCTACAAAAGAAAAAGATTGATGCCCTCCTGCAAAAAGACTTTAAGGAGGACGCAACTATCAACGAGCTGATCACCCGGCTTCTAAAAGCCCGTAAAGGCGGTGCCCTATGGGGATGGTGGCCGGAGGGAGCTCCGTCCGCCTGGATTTCCCTGCATGTCACAGAGGCCCTGCTGATGGCCCAAAAAGAGGGGTATAGCTTTACCCTGGATAAACAGCCGATCATCGATTACCTGATCAATCAACTGGAAACCACCCCTTATGACGGTATGTTCCAGATAAGACTCTTACAGCAATTGGGTGCCCATGCCTATTATAGTAAATACATAGACAGCCTCGATAGAAGACTAAAGACCAAAACACTATACGAAACACTCCAGATCCAGACCTTAAGACAGGAAGCAGGCCTACCGACCCGCCTGGATACCCTTATGATAAAGCGTCAGTACACCGCCCTGGGCAATGTGTACTGGGGCGAGGACAGCCTGGTCTTTTTTGACAACGCCATCCAGAATACCGTCCTCATGTACCGGCTGCTAAGACGGGCCGGAGGTTATGCCGACGTCCTGAAAAAGATACGGGACTACCTGCTGGAAAAAAGAGGCCGGGGACATTGGCGCAATACCTATGAGTCCAGCCTGATCCTTGAAACACTGCTGCCCGACCTGCTGGAAGACGGCCAGCCCCTGCATCCATCCACGCTTAGCCTCAACGGTCAAAAGTTATCTTCTTTCCCATACGAGGCCGAGCTGCCTGCCGGTCAGCCAATGGACATTGACATTAGAGAATATGGCAAGCTGCCCATCTATTTCACCGCCTACCAGCAATTTCAGAACAAGACGCCCGAAAAGGTCAGCGGGACCTTTGCCGTCCACAGCTGGTTTGAACAGGACGGAAGGATCGTAAGTCAGCTCAAAGCCGGTAAACCGGCAACTTTGGAGGTGGAAGTGGACGCAAAAGGAGACGCAGACTTTGTTCTGATAGAGATCCCTATTCCAGCCGGATGCTCTTACGAAAGTAAAGAACAACCATATGGCTATCAGGAAGTCCACAGGGAATACTTCAAAAATAAGTTGAGCATCTTTTCCCAGTCTCTTGAAAAAGGGCGACACCGGTTTATTGTTTCATTGCTGCCGCGGTACACAGGAGTTTATCATCTGAATCCGGCAAAGGCCGAGATGATGTATTTCCCGGTTCTATACGGCAGGGAGGGCATGAAAACGGTGCAGATAGAATAGCCCGATCTGGGCGATTCTTTGCCCGGTAAGGGCGCTGCCAACTTGTCACATCCAATAAGTTTTTGACTTATCTTTGCGGTCTAAATGGAAAAGACAGATGTTGGAATCGTTGAGCACCAGGGTACATGATGAGAACCGCCAGGGGGAGAGCTATGCGCCACTGGCTACGGAAGGTCGGGAATACAGGAAGAAGTTCTATATCGAAAGTTATGGCTGTGCGATGAATTTTTCGGACAGTGAGATCGTAGCGTCCATTTTGAATGACAACGGATTTGGCGCAACAGGCAATTATGCCGATGCGGACCTGGTATTACTGAATACCTGTTCGATCCGGGAAAAAGCTGAGGCGACGGTACGCCAGCGCCTGCATCTTTTCCGGCAGGTAAAACAAAGCCGTCCCGGTATGCTCATCGGGGTCCTGGGTTGTATGGCCGAACGCCTGAAAGGCAAATTACTCGAAGAAGAAAGACTGGTTGACCTGGTAATAGGCCCCGACGCCTACAGGACCCTCCCCGTTCTGATCGAAGAGGCAGAGACGGGTCAGAAAGGGGTCAATGTATTGCTCAGCCGGGACGAGACCTATGCAGATATCTCACCAGTACGTCTGAACAGCAATGGCGTCACAGCCTTTGTCAGCATCATGCGCGGGTGTAATAATATGTGTGCTTTTTGTGTCGTACCTTTTACAAGAGGGCGCGAACGGAGCAGGGATGCGCTGTCCATCGTAAAAGAATGTCAGGACCTCTTCGGCAAAGGATATAGGGAAGTCACCCTGCTGGGGCAGAACGTCGACAGCTATTACTGGCTTGACGAGGCCGCCGGCCACCAGGTCACCTTTGCCCAGTTGCTGGAGAAAGTGGCGCTGATCGATCCCCTGCTGCTGGTGCGATTCTCCACTTCTCATCCAAAGGATATCACCGATGAGGTTTTACACACGATCGCGCGCTACGAGAACATCTGCAACTATATCCATCTGCCGGTGCAGAGCGGCAGTACGAGGGTCCTGCAATTGATGAACAGGACCTATACCCGCGAATGGTATATCGCAAAAATTGATCGCATCCTCTCTATTATCCCCGACTGCGGCCTGAGCACCGATATCATTGCCGGCTTCTGTACAGAAACGGAGGAAGATCACCAGGATACAATGAGCTTGATGTCCTATGCTAAATATGACATGAGCTATATGTTCTTTTACAGCGAACGGCCGGGTACGCTGGCTGCACGCCGTTATGCCGACGATGTCCCGGAAGATGTCAAAAGGAGAAGGCTGGACGAGATCGTCAAGCTGCAAAACAGACTTTCGCTGGAAAGCAATAAAAAGGATCTGGGCAAGACCTTTAAGATCCTGATCGAAGGCGATTCAAAGAAAAGCGCTGCAGACTGGCGGGGCCGGAGCAGCCAGAACAAGACCGTAGTGTTTCCAAAAGAAGGAGATTACAAAATAGGTGACTACGCTTTGGTAAAGATCAACGATTGTACGGGAGCAACCCTGATAGGCCATGTGGTAAAAGACGAATAATAAATTAATCATGGAAATTCAATCAATCAAAAACCGATTTGGCATCATAGGCAATTCGCCTGCGCTGAATTTTGCCTTGCAGGTGGCTTCGCAGGTTGCCGGTACGGATCTGACCGTATTGATCAATGGGGAAAGTGGTGTAGGTAAAGAAGCCTTTTCGATGATCATTCATTCCCTCTCGGGTCGTAAGCATAATCCCTTTATCGCCGTTAATACCGGTGCCATACCTGAAGGGACCATCGATTCGGAACTGTTCGGACACGAGAAAGGTTCCTTCACCGGGGCTGTAGACTCCCGCAAGGGTTATTTCGAGACGGTCAACGGCGGAACCATCTTCCTCGACGAGATAGGTGAGATGCCCTTGGGAACACAGGCCCGTTTATTAAGAGTACTGGAAGCCGGCGAATTTATCCGGGTAGGCTCTTCAAAAGTTCAGAAGACCGATGTCCGGGTCATCGCCGCAACCAACAAGGATCTCCTGGAGCTGACAGATAAAGGTAAGTTCAGAGAAGACTTATATTACCGGCTTAGTACGGTGCCGATCCGGGTTCCTTCGCTTCGGGACAGGAAAGAAGACATTCCATTGTTATTCCGTAAGTTCGCCGTCGACTTTGCCGAACGATATAAGACGGCGCCGGTACAATTGGACGAAGACGCGAAAAATCTGTTAATTAATTACGCCTGGCCGGGTAATGTCAGGGAATTGAAAAATATTGCAGAGCAGATCTCCGTTCTATCGGAAGACAAACACGTGACGGCCGCAGTGCTAAGACGGTTTATCCCCGAAACATCGGGTAACCGGCTGCCGATGGTCGTTCCAACCAATGGGCTCAGCTCCAACGGTAGTCCGGAGTTTGCCAACGAACGCGAGATCCTGTATAAGCTTTTCTTTGATATGAAGAAGGACGTGACCGAGCTGAAAAAGATGGTCTTCGAGATCGTACAGAACCCGGCGCTGGCTTCAACACAGCATGCGGCTTTTCTCAACGACCTGAAGGAGCTGAAGCCGGCCGAGATGTTCCAGGCCCCGGTCATGGCTGGGGGGCAGCCGATGGTCATCCACAACAACAACAACAACGGACATGAGGATATACATCATCATGAGGAAGTGGAGGAGTCGCTGAATATCATGGACAAGGAAAAAGAGCTTATCGTAAAGGCCCTGAAAAAACATAAGGGCAAACGTAAGGATGCGGCTTCCGACCTGGGTATCAGCGAAAGGACCTTATATCGTAAATTAAAAGAATACGACATTAATGAATAAATATATTTGTTTCATTCTGCTGTCTTTTTCCCTGGCCTTTTCTTCCTGTAAGATCTATTCATTCAAGGATGTGTCGATCCCTACGGACGTAAAGAGCATTCATATCGGCTATATCGAGAACAGGGCGCGCCTTGTAAACCCGCAGCTGGCGCCGCAGCTGAATGATAAGCTAAGACAAAAGATCAACAGCCAGGCTTCCAAGCTGGCTATACTGCCGACCTCAGATGCCGACTATGACGTCAATGGCTGGGTGTCCGACTACAACTATTCCACCTCCGGTATCTCCAATCAGCAGGCGTCGAGCAACCGGCTGAGCGTTACCGTGCATCTTGTTTTTAAGAACCACATCGACCCAACGGGAAAGAAAGTGGCGCCGGCCGATTTTGAAGCGGATGTAACAAGGAACTTTGACTTCCCGGCCACACAGACCATCACCGATGCCGAGGCGAATCTGATCCCGACCGTTGTCAGCAATATGACCGATGAAATTTTTAATAAGCTATTCTCGAACTGGTAGAAGAAAGTCTAATGAACTATCCCATGCAGCCTATCATCCAGCATCTTTTCCAGGCGGCAAGCCTGGAAGACGTCTCCCGGCAGCGTCTGGAGTCTTTTGTGGCGGAATACCCTTCTTTTGGCATCGGACACTACCTGTTGTCGCGTAAGCTACAGGCGGAAGGGGCCGACAGCTATATGGAGGAGACGCAAAAGACAAACCTGTATTTTACCAATCCATTCTGGCTACAGTTGCTGCTGGAAAGTCCGCAGGACGGCGGAGTACGGGTCTCCGGCACACCCGTCAGACCAAGACCGGAGACCATAGCTTCCTCACTGGAGCCTGTGACCGTCACGCCCGCTATCGAATCTGAGACCCACACACCCTCAGCCGAACCGGAGATCGCGACCTCTTCTGTTGAACCGGAGATCATCGCTTCCATTGCGGAACCCGAGCCTCCCACACCCGGGATCGTCGCTTCATCGATCGAACCCGTAAAAGACACCATGGACAACGTGGTGGAAGAATCCTTGTTTGCCGGACCAGAAACAGATCTCAGCACACCTGAACCGGAGACGGTCACGACCTACGCCGAAGATGAGCCACCCTCGCAATCGATGGTCTCACTGGCAGAAGCTGTCGCGGCAGCGGAGGAACCCTCAGCCGCCGAGCTGCTGCTGCAAAGCATAGAGCAGGCAAAGGGCCTGCGGGAGTCTTTGCAGAAGATGAATGAAGATTTTAGTGCCGGCAAATCTCTTCCCGCTGCAGAAGAGCAGATGGGACAACAAATAACACAAGAGCAGACCCAACAACCTATAAAGGACGAAGAGGCTCCATTTGTCTTAGACGAAGACGTAATGCCCGTGGCAGAGATCCAGTCGGCCCCCCCCACCCACTCCCCCGCACTGCACACCGCGCCGGAGTCAGCATCAGGAGAAGCCCTGGAAACAGCCAAACCATTACAGACCCCGTCTGAACCGGCAATGACAGAAGCCCCCCGATCCTCGGCCATAGCCACAACCCTGGCAGCCGCCAGCGCAACCCTTACCACACCGATTCCCGCAGCCGAACAAACCTTTGTCTTCGAACCCTATCATACCATCGATTATTTCGCATCCCAGGGCATCAAGCTGACCCTCGAGGAAAACCCAAGCGACCAGCTCGGCAAACAGCTGAAGAGCTTTACTGACTGGCTGAAAGTAATGCGCAAGCTGCCACAAAAGGAAAGGGAGATCATCCCCGACCGCGCCGCGGAACAAACAGTGCAGACTATCGCAGCACATTCTGTCGTCGGCCGGGAGATCGTAACAGAGACAATGGCAGAGGTCCTGGCCAAACAGGGAATGCCCGAAAGAGCCCGCGCCGTTTACGAGAAATTAAGTTTGCTTAATCCCGATAAAAGGGCTTATTTTGCAACCAAAATCGAACAATTAAATAGTCATTAACATGATTCTCTTTGTGATCCTGATTATTCTTGCCTGTGTGATCCTCGGATTGATCGTTCTCGTGCAGAACCCCAAAGGGGGCGGCCTGGCAGGAAATGTAGGCGGCTTCAGCAACCAATTAATGGGTGTTAAACAGACTACAGATGTCCTGGAAAAAGGAACCTGGGTCCTGGCTGCAGTAGTAGGTCTTTTGTGCCTGTTCTCAACAGTGTTCGTTCATACTGGCACTACCCGTTCTACACCAGCCATCGAAAAGGTAAGTGTACCAAGCCAGAACGCCGTTCCGGCTAATCCGGCCCCCGCTACTCCTGGTAAATAATAATCGCTTTTTAAAATATTGGCCATCTCCCTAAAATTTGTTTACGGAGATGGCCGTTTTATTTATTTTAGAGCCTAATCATATCCAATCGATTTACCTATGAAGAGAGTCTTTTTAGTAGCGATCTCCCTTTTGGTTTTAGCACTATCATTTGCAGCCTGGCGGGTACTGGGTCCGGGCACAGCATTCACCGGCGAGACATACAATCTATACATCCGGACAGGTATGAACTACGGAGAGGTAGTCGACCTCCTCGAAAAAGATACCGTACTAAAAAGCCCAGCTGTCTTCAGCTGGGTTGCCGGACGAATGAGCTACCCGTCAAATGTCAAGGCCGGCAAATATGAGATCAAAAAGGACATGAGCGTCCTGAATATCCTCCGGATGCTGCACAACGGACGTCAGACACCCGTTAAGATCGTCATCACGAAATTCCGTACACCAGAAGGTTTTGCGGCAGCTGTCGGCAGAAAGATGGAATGCGATTCGGCTGCTCTGGCAGCTTTTCTGCATAACAATGATTCCTTACGGGAGTTCGGGGTAGATTCCAATACCTTTATGGCGATAGTCCTGCCCAATACATATACCTATTTCTGGAACTCGACGCCATCCGGAGTATTAAAGAAGATGTATGCCGCCTATAAAGCCTGGTGGACACCCGCAAGGGTCAGCCAGGCCGAAGCCAAAGGGCTGACACCGATAAAAGCCACTATCCTCGCCTCTATCGTAGAGGAAGAGACGAATGCACAGGCAGACAAAGGGAAGATCGCCAGCGTGTATCTCAACCGGATGGCAAAAGGCATAAAGCTGGGAGCCGATCCGACGGTCAAATACGCGATGCGGGATTTCGAGCTGCGAAGGATCTATGACAAATACCTGCAGACAGAGTCGCCTTACAACACCTATCTGCACGAAGGTCTCCCACCGGGTCCGATCTGTACCCCTTCCGCCGCGACGCTGGAAGCAGTCCTCGCAGCTCCCAGTACCGATTACCTGTATTTTGTAGCAAAGCCGGATTTTTCGGGATATTCGAATTTCGCAGCCACCTATAAAGAACATCTTGAATTTGCAAAGGCTTACCGCGAAGCGCTCGACAGAGAGATGGAAGCCAAAGCAGCTGCCGACAGTGCAAAAAAGAAAAAGTGAACCCTGGTTTATGATCAAGCTGGAAAGAAAGCTTTATAATAGCGCCTTTTTTCGTTTCCTCGAAGCCAGGAGTAAGAAGATCATTCTCCCCGGCTTTCAGGGCACTCCCCTGTTCGAGGTCATTTCCTTTTTCAACAGCCAGGTAAAGAAAGTGGGACTCAACGACCGCGCCCGCTCTATTGCCTTTAGCTTTCTGACAGCCATTCCTGCGGCTACCATCTTTATCTGTACGCTGATCCCCTATCTGCCCGTATCCAGGCAGATCCAACGACAATTGCTGCTCCTCACCAAAGACCTTACCCCTAACCAGAATACCTATGTGCTGGTGAGCCAGTTCCTCGAGGACTTCCTCGACAAACCCCGCGTAGGACTATTGTCCTTTGGTTTCCTGCTGGCCCTGTTCTATTCCTCCAATGCCATGATGGGTATCATGCGGTCCTTTAATAAATCCCTGATCTACAACACTCGCCGCAACGCCCTGCAGACACGCTGGATGGCCATAAAGCTGACCACACTGGTGCTGATCATGGTCATCGCTTCGGTGACCATGCTGGTGACACAGGCAGAGCTGCTGCGAAGTCTTTTCAAATGGCTCAACATCAGCAGAAATAACCAGACCGCCCGTTTTTGGTTCCGAACCCTGCGCTGGGTTGTCATTATCCCGCTTTTCTACCTGGCTATCGCCTGTATCTATAAATATGGCCCGGCAGTTCACAAACGATGGACGCTATTCTCTCCCGGCACCCTGCTGGCCACCTTCCTCACGATCCTTATCACCCTTGCCTTCTCTTACTGGGTCAACAGGTTCGGCAATTACAACAAAGTCTATGGCTCTATCGGCACGGTTATGATCCTTATGCTCCTGGTTTACTTTAATTCACTGATACTATTGATTGGTTATGAATTGAATGTAAGTATTCATCACCTCAAGGTCATGGCTGGCGAGCGAGCGAACTAGGCCACCTCGCCCTAGGCCCTACTATCCCGCTTCAGTCCCAACCACTCGTCGCTGAAACTCATAGGTCTCCGGCATCCACATCGCTGGTCCGTTCCCCATTCCAACGGAAAATTGGCAGTCCCCAACCGCGGTTTTCTGCTAAAAATTCAGTAAACTTTGTATCATAAAATCTTGGATTATGAAGACACTCCTTATCACGGCTCTTATTGTGCCTATACTTGGCCTTTTGACAGTGCGCTCCATCGACGGCCCCCTGCCCATTGGCGCCACGCTCCCAAAAGCAGATGTCCGGGTAAAGGATGTCTCCGGCAAAGAGCTTACTCTTCAACAAGTGAGACAAAGCAACGGATTACTGGTGATGTTTAGCTGTAATACCTGTCCTTATGTGATCATGAATCAGTCCCGAACCAAAGAAGCCTGCGTCTATGCCGGCGACCGGAAGATCGGCGTCATCCTGCTAAATGCGAATGAGGGTGACCGTGAAGGCGGTAATTCATTCGGGGAAATGCAGGCTTATGCTAAAGCACAGGCCTATCAATGGTATTATGCCGTGGACAACAATAGTATTCTGGCCGATGCCTTTGGAGCAAGCAGGACACCGGAATGTTACCTGTTTGACAAGGACGGCAAATTGGTCTATCATGGCGCTATTGACGATTCGCCAGGAGACCCGGTGCAGGTAAAAAAACATCATTTGCAGAACGCCATCGATGAAATGGTGGCCGGAAAAGAAGTAACGATAAAAGAAACGCGATCGGTCGGCTGTTCGATTAAAAGGGCGTGAACAACGCCAGTCCTCAGGGCTGAGGACTGATCATCTTTTTTATTTCCAGACCCACCTGCGGTTCAGTCAGCTGCCGGTCAAAAAACCGGCGATAATGAGTCGCATTGTTTATAAAAAGAGAGCAGGGTATTCCGCCCGTCCAGCGGGCATCTACTTTCGGACAAAAATAGTCCGCATCGGTCTCATTGAGCCAAAGAATGCGTGACCTGAACCCGCTCTTTTGAACAAAGTCGGCTATCCGGGCAGGGTAATATGCCGGCAGATCGAGACTGACCAGGAGTAGTTCCACTTTCTGGTCTTTGAACTCCCCAACCGTAGTTTCAAAATAAGGGATCTCTTTCACACACGGCACACAAAAGGTCGCCCAGAAATTTATGATCAGCGGATGATCGCTATGGGCAATATAGGATTCGAGATCCGTGATCTTTATTTTTTCAATGGCCTGCCCCCGCACAGCGCCGGCCCAGACCACAATCAATATAAATATCAGTTTTCGCATAAAATTATAATTGTCCCCTGCTCCATTCTTTTAACAGCTCCCCATACCGGGCTTCAGGCAAACCAGGCTGCTCATATTGACCGGCCGCCTGCTTTTGCCGGAATGCCTCATAAAGCGTAACCGCACAAGCCACTGAGATATTCAGCGATTTGATGATCCCTACCTGGGGGATAATAAAATTCCCATCGGAAATAGCCAATATCTCCTCGCTGACACCGGAATGCTCGTTGCCAAAAACAAGGGCGACACGACCGGTGAGGGTCATCTCATAAAGGGATACGGCGTCGCTGCTCAGATGAGTGGTAAAGATTTTGTCCACTCTTCCACGCAGATGATCAAAACAGGCCTGCGCATCAGAATACTGGTGCACCGTCAGCCAGTTTGCGGCACTACTGCTGCTTTTTGCCCCCCATTTCTTATGCCGGGGTATCCGGGTATTGAGCACATAAACGTCCTGGACACCCACCGCATCGCAGGTGCGCATAACAGCCGAGATATTATGAGGGTCGAAAACGTTTTCCAGTACGATAATAAGATTATCCTGTCTTTTGTCCAGTACCGTGGTGATCCGCTGTTCTCTTTCCGGAGTCATAGTTAAACGAATAAGGACCAAAGGTATACAACCCCGGCTTAAAAAACAGGGCTCCCCTTGCATGGCTACCCTAATTAATTTATTTTTGCCAAAAGAATGGAGCCAATGCCAGATCTATTACATAATCTCAGGCCGCCGTCCGGTATATCCGCAATTATCAGCGCCATTGGGCTTATGCAAAATATAGCCCAATGGCGCTTAACCGCTTATAATGGGCCTTCGGCCGGGGCTTCGGTGAAGCCCCTTGCACAAGATCAGGAATTTGCGGATACCGATGTCCTCACCGACTACGATAATCCATTCAGCCTCATCGTGTGGAACGACGAAGTCAATACTTTCGAGTGGGTCATCGAAACTTTGATGGATGTATGCGGACAATCACAGGAACAGGCCGAACAATGTGCCATGATCATTCATACAAAGGGTAAATATGCAGTCAAACGGGGTTCCTATGATGAGCTGAAACCACTCTGTGATGCCATTACCGACCGCGGCATCGGCGCCACCATTGAAATCCTCTCGGAGTCCTGAAACAGGCGCAATATTATGTCGCTATTCATCCTCAACAACGAACTTTTATTTCCACCTGTCCAGCTGGCTGAACCGGATGGACTCCTTGCCATCGGCGGCGATCTGTCGACCGAACGATTGCTCCTGGCCTACCAGCAGGGCATTTTCCCCTGGTACGAAGGACAGCATATCCTGTGGTGGAGCCCCGATCCACGATTTGTCCTCTTTCCGGAAGAGCTGAAAGAAAGTAAAAGCATGCGTCAGCTGGTCAAAAAAAAGACCTTTGATTTCCGTATCGATACGGCCTTTCGCGAAGTCATCACTAACTGCAAGACCATCAGCCGGCACGGCCAGGAGAGCACCTGGATCACCGATGAAGTAAAGTCGGCCTATACCCTTTTGCACGAAAAAGGATTCGCTCACAGCGCAGAAGCCTGGCAGGACGGAGAGCTCGTAGGCGGCTTATACGGCATCCGCATGGGAAAAGTGTTTTTTGGAGAAAGCATGTTCAGCAAAGTAAGCAACGCCAGCAAGTATGCATTCATACAATATGTACAACATCTTCAGAAAGAAGGTATTGAATTGATCGACTGCCAGGTTTACACCGAACACCTCGAAAGCCTTGGCGCCCGAATGATCCCGCGGAAAGAATTTACGGGCATGGTCCAACGCTTAACAGAAGAATAACCACAGCCGACTTTTCCCTGCCCTTTACATATAATTTCTACATCATTTCCACAATAAATTATCCGCTAATACTTCTAAAAATAATTTAGCATCGCTATTTGTTTTGCAAAACATTTCGTCTATACTTGCACTTTAGGCATATCCCTATTAGAAACCCCTTATATTCCAATATTCATTTTTTTTGATAACCCATAAAAAACCCTAGTAACATGAAAAGAATCCTTATCGTAGGAATTTCTCTGCTCAGTATTTCCATGGTTAAAGCTCAAAGTCCCTTTAAAGTAGATTTTGCTTTAGGCGGCGCTATCCCATCCGGTAGTGGTTCCAAAGGCGGCGTGCTCTTCGCAGTAGAGCCAAAATATGCCGTAATGCCAAAGCTGGACCTTGGTCTTCGAATAGAGGGCGCCGTTACAGCAAGAGGATTCACCTCTACCGACGGCGGCTCCGGCCAGGCAGATCTGAAGGCAGTCAGCTCTTATCTGGCAACAGGTGACTATTATTTTACCAATGAGTATTTCCGTCCGTTTGTCGGCGCAGGTGCAGGCCTCTTCAGGCTCGCTGCCGCAAGTTTCGATAATGGAGATGGTACCAGTGATGAATTGGTCTCTTCTTCTACAAAATTCGGTGGAATGGTCCGCGCAGGTTTCGAAATGGGGCATTTCCGTTTAGGCGTTGAATACAACCTCATCGGTAATACCACCGCAACCGTCGTCGGAGACCCGACCGATCCATCCAGCAATTTTGCCGTCAAGGCAAAGAACAGTTACCTCGGTCTTAAAGTAGGTTTCTTCATTGGCGGCGGGAGAAAATAAACTCTTTTTTTAACCCCTCGATCCCCGAACCGGACCTGGCTTTTGTCAGGCCGGTTTTTTTATGCCCAATTTATTTTTTTCCCCGGCCATTTTTCGGCATGCTGGTAGATCAAACCGCGCATATAGTCGTTCTCAGGATATCGCGTGAGATAGTTCTTCAGCTCTTCCGCATCACCTATGGCAACATCGGTGGGTAGATACCCCATACCGTAAAGACGCCCCTGCTCGATCAGGATACAGCTTTTCTCCTCCGGATGCCGGCCTTCATCCATCAGGGTGAAGCTGGGCAGGCTCTTGACCAGGGCTGCAACGGCGGCCTCTACCCTTTGGTTGTAGGAGACCGCTGATTCGCGCTGCTCGCAGGCGCCATCACAATACTGATCCGTCAGACCAATACACAGATCATTGTCCTTCTGGATCCAGCAGAGTTTCGGACAAAGCCGGTATTCCCTTACCAGCTTCCGCAACAGGTTCTGCCCTTCCAGCAGCAGGGAAAAAGTATAGACGGGTTGCAGCCGTTTCTTATTCTTCTCTACTATCAGACGCGAATAGCCGTTGCGGTCTTCATAAATGTATAGACCATAGGACGGCTCAAAACGTTTGAGGCTGCGGTTATAGGCAGGCCAGAGGCGTCGGATCTCCACACATTCCAGCAGGAAGGCCATCAGCTCCGTGCCGGTAGTCTCATGAGAAATGGAATAAATATTCCGCAGGAATTCCTGTTTCTGCCGTCCGGGCTTGTTGTTCGAGAAATGGCTGACGACACGGTGACGAAGATTCCTGGCCTTTCCGACATAGATGACCTTCCCTTTCTGATCGTGAAAATAATAGACCCCGGGTACCATTGGCAGCTTTTCGAGCTGTTCGGCAGGCAGGTTGACGGGTAAGTATTGCTCTCTGCTATTGCCTTTGAGCATACTCCGGATATGTTCGAGCCCGCCGGCTTTCAGGATCGTTTCAAAAAGCTTTACGGTGGCATCGGCATCTCCACCCGCCCGGTGACGGTTGGGAATGGTGATCCCAAGATGTTGGCAGATCCTGCCAAGGCTATAGCTGGGAGCACCAGGAAACGTCTTTCGGCTCAGCCGGACCGTGCAAAGTTTCTTACAATCCAGCTCCAGACCACAGGCTTTTAGCTGGTTCTTTAGAAAGGAATAATCGAAATTGACATTATGCGCGACAAAGACAGCGTCTTTAAGCCATTCATAAATAAAAGGAGCTATCTCTTCAAAATAAGGGGCGTCAGCGACCATTTCATCGGAGATACCGGTGAGAGCCTGTACATACCTGGGAATGCTCATTCCAGGACGGACCAGGGTCTCATAACGCTTAAGTTCACGGTTTCCATCATGTAACACAATAGCAACTTCTGTTATAGCGTTATTAGCAGCATAACCACCGGTAGTTTCTATATCGACTATCGCGTACATATTTCTTTTTGCCCCCGACCCGTTTGCCTGCCTGTCGCGAAGCAGATGAGCGAGCTGGTAAAGTTAAAAAGAAAGATCGGTTAGCCGTAAATCCCACCCCAGAAAACTCGTACACCAAACCAGACCCGGTCTGGTTGCAATCCGTTCCGCACCCTGTGTAATAATGGGCTAAACGCTCATGTAATTACCCTTATATTATTAACCCAAATCCAATCTCCATGGAACAAATGCACACACTGCGAGCCAAAGAAAGTATTGTCATCTCATTTATCACGGCATTTCTGTACTTCTGCGCCATCATGTCGTTTGCTTACGTAGTTACGATGTCTTAGCGCTGATCTACTGGTTATCAGATACCCCCGAATTAATCCATACTGGACGGAGTCCAGTACCAGGGACATAATTATAACTCCGGCGGGCAAGGCCGGAGTTTTTTTGGATATTTTGGATATATTAAAAAAAATGGTAGTTTTGTAGGGCGTATTCCCCTTAAACAACGTGTTACAAAGACCTTAGACTGGCAATTTACTACGCCAAATCGCTGAGAAACCATTAGTTACAAGATTTCCGATCCCCTTTGAATTCCACTTTTAATTAATTTGGTTTCACCCTAAAAATTTTCTCTTTTTATGAAAAAGACATCAACTTTCCACATCGGAGAAACAGCGAAAACTGTATTATTAGCCGTTGGTTTTATCGGCCTGGTCATGTTCCTCTCCTACCTTTATTGGTTTGCATAGGCACAGACACGGCTACTCCGCATATATGCCTCAAACGTTTTAAAGGAATTCTCCCTGATGGGGGAATTTTTTTTTAACACCACCGCAAGTTCCCCGCACCTGTTGACCTTTAAGGGGATCAAAACCACTAAATTTGCAGTCCAATTTTAACCATAGTACAAGACCATGGAACTGAGCAAGAACTATATTCCGGCCTCCACTGAAGAAAAATGGAATGAGCACTGGCAGAACAAGGGGTATTTCAACAGCAAACCGGACGGCCGTCCAGCCTTCACCGTCGTCATCCCCCCACCCAACGTTACGGGGGTATTACACATGGGTCATACCCTGAACGAGACAGTGCAGGACATCCTCGTACGGAAGGCACGGATGAGCGGTTTCAATGCCTGCTGGGTACCCGGCAGCGACCATGCCTCCATTGCAACGGAAGCAAAGGTCGTAGGCATGCTGAAGGAAAGAGGGATCGACAAGAACCAGCTTACCCGTCCCGAGTTCATGGAATATGCCTATGAGTGGAAGGACAAATATGGCGGCATCATCTATAGCCAGATCCGCAGACTGGGCTGCAGCGTGGATTGGGACCGCGTGTCGTTCACCATGGACAAGGACTATTACAATTCCGTTATAAAGATCTTTGTCGACCTTTTCTCAAAAGGGCTGATCTACAGAGGCGCCCGCATGATCCACTGGGACCCGCAGGCAAAGACTGCCCTCAGCGATGAAGAAGTAGAATACAAGGACGAGCAGGGCAAACTATATTATTTTGCCTATCCCATCGTCGACGCCGAAGGCCGCAAAACAGGCAGGAGCATTACCATTGCTACCCAGCGCCCCGAGACCATCATGGGCGATACCGCGATCTGTGTCAATCCAAATGACGAACGATACGCAGACCTGAAAGGTTTTTTTGCCCTTGTTCCCCTTGTCAATAGAAAAGTACCCGTCATTTTTGATGAATATGTCGACCCGGCCTTTGGTACAGGAGCATTAAAGGTCACTCCGGCCCATGACATCAATGACTATAACCTGGGTCTGAAACACGGCCTGCCCATCATCGACACCCTCAACGCAGATGGTACACTCAGCCCGGCTGCTGAAGTCTTCGTCGGGATGGATCGCTTTGCGGCCCGTAAAAAGGTGGTCGAACAGCTGGCAGCAGAAGGCCTCCTGCAAAAGGAAGAGCTGCATCTGACAAGACTGGGCTTCTCCCAGCGCACCAATGCCGTCGTAGAGCCCCGTATCTCTACACAGTGGTTCGTAAAAATGAAGGAAATGGCGGAGCCTGCCCTAAAGGCTGTGACCGAAGGGCATATCCATATCCATCCGGGTGACAAGTTCCTGGCCACTTATAAATACTGGCTGGAGAACGTCAAGGACTGGTGTATCTCCCGTCAGCTCTGGTGGGGACAACAGATCCCCGCCTGGTACGCACCCGATGGCAGCTTCCAGGTGGCCGCTACCCGCGATGACGCCTATGCGCTCTTCGCCGCAGCCGCAGCCGGAACACTACCCTTTTCACCCGACCAGTTGAAACAGGATGAGGACGTGCTGGATACCTGGTTCTCCTCCTGGCTCTGGCCTATCGAGGTGTTTAAAGGCGTGACCAATCCCGGCAATCCGGATATTCAATATTACTATCCCACTTCCGTGCTGGTTACCGGGCAGGATATCATCTTCTTCTGGGTAGCCAGGATGATCATGGCCGGTCTCTACTATTTCCCCGATACCCTCCCCATGGGCGAACGCATCCCCTTCCGCGACGTCTATTTCACCGGGATGGTAAGAGACAAACAGGGCCGCAAGATGAGCAAGAGTCTCGGCAACTCTCCCGACCTTCTTGCACTCATCGACAAATACGGCGCCGATGCCGTCCGCTTCGGGATCATGATCTCCTCGCCCGCAGGCAACGACCTGCTGTTTGATGAGGCCGCGCTCGAACAGGGAAGAAATTTTAATAACAAGCTCTGGAATGCGCTGAAGCTGGTGAAAGGCTGGGAAGGCCGTCTTTCCGATTCCGCTGCTGCGCCGGATACGTTTCCTATCACGTGGATGGCCGAAAGGCTGACAGAAGCCCGCGAATCCATCGAACAGGCCTTCACTGGCTTCCGTCTCAGCGAAGCGCTGAAGACGCTGTATTCGCTGATATGGGATGACTTCTGCAGCTGGTATCTGGAATGGGTCAAACCGGGTTTTGAACAACCCATCCCAACCCGCGTTTACAAAGAAACTATCGCCTTCTTCGAACAGCTGATGCAGCTGCTGCATCCCTATATGCCGTTTGTTACCGAAGAGATCTATCACCTCCTGAACGAACGTGCCGAAGGCGACGATCTTTGCATCCGCCAGTTCCCATCCATCGGTAAAGCCGATGCCAATGTCCTGGCAGATGGTACCCTGCTCAAAGAGGCCATCACCGCCCTGCGCGATGCCCGCAATAAAGCACAGCTTAAACCAAAGGAATCCATCAAGCTGCATATCCAATCGGAATCGGAAGCCATCTTTCGCCGCCTTCAGCCAGTTCTCTCCCGCCAGGTCAACGCCGAAAGCATCGATTTTACCACCGACGCCATCCCCGGAGCCCTCACCGTCGTCTCCGGAAAGGATAAGTATTATATCGTTACCGAACAAGCGCTGGACAGCGGCAACCAAAAGGAAGAGCTGCAAAAAGAGCTGATCTATCTGAAAGGTTTCCTCGAATCCGTAAACAAGAAACTCGGTAACGAACGCTTTGTACAGAATGCAAAACCCGAAGTCGTCGACCTCGAAAAAAGGAAGAAAGAGGACGCAGAGATAAAGATCAGAACCATCGAAGAAAGCCTTACAGGGATGTAATAATGGCGCTGCAACGCAATATCTTAGGGTGATTGGCGATATTATAGGATCAAATGATCAAAAAGATCCTTAGATATTGCGTCCCGGCCTATATCTTATCGGGTATCATAACGACTATAACATATCTCGTTATGACAGGTCCTTTCAATAATTTCTGGGGAGCTGTCCTTATCACGATCATAACCTCCCTTGCCATAACCCTTATCATCACGGCCATTGGCCTGTTGCTTGGTCTCGTCCCAAGTATTCTTATTCAAAGACCGGCCAAAGAAAAGATCTTCTACTGGGTCGGACAAGTAATTGCATTTATAGCATTTTATTTATACTTTATTCCTTCTTTAGCTCCCCAGGTTAATAAAGAAAAAACCAACGCGCAGGAGAACGAAGCGACCATCGTTAGCCTTACCCACGATGCCCACGAATATTTCGTCCGCATAGCCTTCGACAGCCTCAACCAAAAATTCAAAAACCCGGACGACTTTGAGCTGAATACCTATACCGTGTTTGCACAGGACAGCACCATCAATTCACAAAAGGATTCCATCTTCACCGTCTATTTCTCCTACACGTTAAAAGATGACAAGACAAAAGAACTCATGGCCAAATACATTGTCATCGATCGTCAGGCTACCCTAAAAGGCTTCGACATCGACAAACACGACAATCCCGAATACATGCGGGTCTATAAAAAACAGGAAGTTTTAAAGGCTAAGCTGGATAAATTCGATAAAGCGGTCAATTGACCGGCCTCACCGCATGCCCGCTATACCCATAAGAAAGTAAATTTAACGGCAGGATCAGCTCCCACTGATTTGGCCCCCTACCCTCAAAATCCGGGTCCAGCAAGTGACTGTATCGTATGCCAAAGCTCACAGAAAGTTGATTCCACCATTTAGTATCAAAGTAAACCTCCGAACCAAAAGAGCGGAACTGTGCATTATAAATACCCCCATTGGTATAAAAATCCTGCGCATGCGTATAATCGTAAAAAAGATTAGCCCGCAGCCGCAAAAAGTAAACAATATTCCCAAACCCCCAATCAGGATAACACAGCGGCAGCTGATAGTTCGCCGAGAACTTCCACATCTGGTAAAAATTTTCGGCTGAATATCCCCGAGAGAAAGGAAACCCATTCGAAAACCGGGCATTGCGCAGGCTGTCCCGTTGCTGGAAGGCGCCGGAAAGCAAAATACTGTGCGTATAATCCAGACCAGGCAGATAAAGAAAGCCGGAGGCAAGGAATTGATTCGCCTGAAAGCTCGTCACAGCCCGGCTATAGGAAAGATTCAGCACCTCCGCAAACCGGGGGTAGATCTGCTGCTGGGCCTGCTGGGATTGATGGACAAAGCTGATATAAGGATCCACATAGGCAAAGGCATGCGTATTAAAGGAATCCTTGTACAAACCCGTATAATAACGCTGATTACGAACGATATCCGACCCGAACTGCAGGCTGGTATACCCCGTTCCTGCCGTCCAGTTCAGCGGTACGGAGAAACCCGCATGGTATTCATTCTCATTCCAGAAGATCTTCTTCGATCCATAAAAAGAGTTCCGGTCAAAAGTATAATCCCAGCCGGCATCCAGCCAGGGATACAGCGCCGCAAACGTGGCGGTTGCCCCTACCTGTTTGTAATTTTCGTTCCGGTTGTACGCTACGAAAAGCTGTGTCTCCAGGGTATTGAGAATATTGTCGCTGATCAGCGAGAAGGTATAGTCGGGGTCGTTGATATAGGGCCGCCAGCTGTGGAAGTTGATGAGATGGGAGGCACCCGGATATTTCGAGGCGGGATAGGCCGCCGTACCGATCCTGTCCAGCAGATGAGCCGGCCCCCGGTTGAGGGAGTCGATATTCTGGAGCGGCAGCCCCTGCCCCCAGGCGGTAGCCGGTATCTCTTCCAGCCCGAGGCTGCTGCGTGGCGCGACATCGAGATGAAAGCCCACAGCCGTGAAGGTATTCCAGGCAAAATTCCCATTCGATGCCGACTGTGGCTGGTATTGCCCCGTCAGCGGATCACCATGCGGAAGGTTTACCCCAAAAATGCGACCGCCGGTGATAGCATAGGTCCGGTCCTGCCCGTTGCGGGAAGCCGTGAACCAGATGGTGTCGGCATGCACAGAGGGAAAGCCGATGGTCTGATAGCTGAAAGGCAGCAGGTAGCGGACTACGCCATCGCCGGTGCCTACCAGCGCAAGGGACATCTCTCCTTTGCGGTTGCGCACAGCCGTTACGACGGTTTTATTCGAATAAAATTTCGGGTATGTATAAAAAAGACTATCCCTGTTCGGTATCCTGTTGATAAGCTGACCCGTGGCCGTCTCCAGCAGATGCAGCTCGCAGGTGCCGTCAGCCGCCTCCTGTACGGCGATGATCTCCCTGCCGTCTATAGAAATGTCGGGCGCGAAATAACGGGACCGGTGAGTCAGCTTTTTGTCCTCGCCCGTGACCGGATCGAGCAGACGGATCACACTATAATCACGCCAGCCCCAGCGGGGATCTGTTTCATATGCGGCATAGACGACCCGACCGCTGTTGACAGAGAAATAATTGTCCAGGGAGACGGCCCGCGTCTGTATTTTGGTTTCATTCTTGTTAGTAAGGTCGCGAAGGACAAACGCAGGGATCTGCCGGTAGCTGCTGCGCATGTACAGGAGGCTGTCTGTGCCGAGGAACTGGGGAAACTCCTCGTTAGCTATAAAATGCCGGTGGGTCCGGGCATAATGGTCGGCCGCGGCCTCATAAGAAGGATTTATGGTCGCCGCAGGCGCCCCCTTCAGCGCCGGAGACACCCCAAACCAGGCCAGGGCGTCGCGACGATATTGGGAAAAAGAAACCCCGGCATAACGACGTATAGCCCCCTGCAAGGGATAAAAAAGCCCATGGAAGGCAGCCGCATCATGACTGACAAGTCGCCAGAAATCGTCCCCATAGCGCTCGCGACCATAGGACACGAGCATATAACCGAGGGGATAATGGTCCGGCACATAGTCCCGGAGCGAGCCATTGCGCAGCTTCATCCAGGAATAACGTTTGTCACCGGCCCTGAGAGCGCGATAGCTGTTGAAGAACCAGGGCAGACGTCCCCTGCCCTGATCGCTGACCAGGGTCTCCTGGTAAACGGCATCGCCCTCCCAGAACCAGTTGGGGACAGCCAGGCTGTTGGCAAAGGCCTGACCGCCCTCTCCAAACAGATAATACAACGTCCCGGAGAGACCTACGCGGAAATTATTATATTGCTGGACATGCCGGTATTCATGGATAGCCAGCATCTTCTGCCAGGGAAGGCTCCCCAGTTCGAAGCTGTTCTGTTCCGGGGTGAGCTGGAACTCGCTAC
>Ga0307510_10001097_pt1 | contig 28872 bp, 16 predicted proteins | sample 12_EM_MG_FD_207224 | JGI IMG/M metagenome (GOLD analysis project Ga0307510, IMG submission 207224) | Populus trichocarpa ectomycorrhiza microbial communities from riparian zone in the Pacific Northwest, United States - 12_EM | ecosystem: Host-associated > Plants > Roots > Unclassified | place... | reverse complement strand
CTAATAACTGGATTATTAAATATATATATATATATATATATATATATATATATATATATATATATAAATTTGAAGTAAAGAAAAAAAATAATTTTTTTTTTAAATTCTTATAAAAATATTTTTGAAATGACTTAGCTTAATCAACAAGCTTTGAGGGAAGGAATTAATTAGGAGAGGAAACATCCATGCAGTTTCATCCCTGTAAATCTTCCTCTAATTTACAGCATTTCATTTACCCTCTCAACCCTCTAGTATTCTATATAAATATACAACATATAATCGTGTCTTCTGTATCAAGCTAATTAAGCATAACAGCACTCAGTTCATTCCTCTTCACACCAAGTTTAGCTGCCTACCACCTCTCCTCAAAAATCTCAAAACGATGGGGTTCTGCCACGAGATCTCCATGAAGACACCTCTTGTGCTAGCAAGAGCTATGCTTCTTGTCCTCCTCATTTTTAGCAGTACTATAGAAACTGGGGCACTGGCAAGGCCTTTGAACGGCATGAAGCCGCCGCTACCACCTGGTGCAAACGAGGTGTATGATCCAAACAGTAACCGCCCGGTTAAGCCATCTTCCCCTAACTGCCCCTCATACATCCCTGGAAATTGCAAAGGTCGGAACTGATGAGTTTCCAAATCCATGCATATATATCTTGAACGCTGGTGGCGGTTGGTCTTCAAAGTCTAGCCTCTTGTACGCATGAACAACAAAGCTAGCTAGCTAGATATTTGGGTAATCATTTTCCTTTTTTCTAAATTTGTTCCTCTGATATGTTCTCCCTCAGGGCAAAGACCGATCATAAATATTGATCGCCGGATTGATTAGATCATTTGTGTGGTGCGTGTTCACTTTCTAATTAATTAATTATTTTTATTTTTTTCATATATGTTCACGGTCCAAGTTATAAACTTCCATGTTTCTTTTTTACTTTCAAAAACACGGATTCATGGCAAATATTTTCAACACACACACACACACGTGTGTGTGTGTGTGTGTGTGTGTGTTTCGGCTGATTAACCATGTGCCATTGCCACCTAACAACGTCCATGCAAATTCCATAATTCTTCTATTATGTACCAGAAAATCAATTAATTATAATTAGCCCAGGCACGCTTATATGACTGAGTTTAGTAGATTTTCCCCGTCAGGAAAGATGACCCACATGTACCAGCAGTCTCAGAGGCCACGGAACTTACTTTTCCTGTTTTTATTTTTCTAAGAGTTTTTTTTTTAATATTTTTATATTATTTTAAAGTATTGATATTAAAAATGATTTTAAAAAATAAGAAAATATTATTTTAATATATTAAGAAAAAATTAGAAAACAATTATTATGTATAAAGTCAGTACGGCTACGACCTTTTTCCATCGTAGAAAATGGTGAAATGGGGAGCCGTAAAAGTCAGCCTTCTGACATTCCGTGATCACGGCAAGGAAAATGCTTTTTGTATTGTTCTCGGACGTTGTTTTTATTAATTATAATTTATTACCACAGGTCTCATCAACCAGACAGTTATTATAATTGTGACAGTTATTTTTTTTTTAATAATTTATATTTAAAGATATATTAATATAATATTATTTTAATATTTGAAGTTAATAAGTTAGAAAAACAGTCAAACTCACATTTTCAACTCAAAAGATTCATACGCGTAATCTGGGCTTCATGGAATTACACATCCCATTGCACAGAAATTAAAGCACTCCTTCCTTAAGCTGGACATGAGCTTAATAAAACAGTAACAATATTCAATATATGAATCAATTTTTTTGATTATTTTCTGGTTGGGTTTTTGATCATATCATGAACAACTCACTCATATCAATCCATTTTTTGCTTAAAAATTAAAACCCAACTCAATATTCAAACTATATATAATTACCAAAGAAAAAGACCGATTAACGTAACCACGCACGCATTTCAGCTAAGACATTATTGATTAAAATTTTATACAAGTGCTGCCCAATTAAGAATCCTATATAACCATCTAGGTGGTGGTCCAATGGTAAGAACTTGGGATCAAGAGGTTTGTTCCCTCTGTGGTCTTAGATTCGAGCCTTGTGATTGCTCATATGATGGTCACTGGAGGCTTACATGGTCATTAACTTCAGGGCCCGTGGGATTAGTTGAGGTGCGCGCAAACTGACCCGGACATACATGTTAAACTAAAAAAAAATCTCATATAAAAAGACAAACGCGCGTGTGCCTTCTAGGAAAAAGTAAAACCTCCTTAGGCTTCTAAAGGTTTTGCCCCTAGCTATGAACGGCTGTGATAATTTCACTTGTGTGAAAGCAGCTGAATCGGCTTCTTTATTATAAACCGAAAGCAGGAAGATGTAGTCTCTGATATTGCCTTGCATGTCTACCCATTTGCAGAGAATAATCTGAAGATGGGCAAGGGGGCATCATTTTGCAGCTTTGCACATATGTATACGTACAGACATAAATACCATATTATTCCAGGAAATTATACCTCTTTACCGCGTTGAAATTAATGGACGCTATAAATATAGAACCACAGCAACATGCGTGCTTGATTTCCTGGTAATTTACAGAAATAATTAATTATAACTTTGTTCCTTTTATTTTAAAAATATAAAAGATAAAAAAAAATAAGTATAATGAAAAGCTTAGTAATAAAAAAATCATTTTTTAAAATAAAATTAAATTTAGCATGATCAAAACTGGATAGATGACTATTTAATTATTTTTTAATTGAATACTGTTCACTAGGCGATATCTTCTTCTCCGTAGCCACTGGTATATTTTATAAACACGAAGGGCATTTGAGATTTGCTTCCATAACCATTCTGGGTAAAGTAAGGAATGTTTAAGTTAATTCACAACAAAACTATACCATTATGCACAACGCATGCTATTGTTAATTTATTTTAAAAATAAAAAAAAATACAGAGACATGTATATAAGAGAATACTAAAAACATAAGGGTTTCTTTTATATATATATATAAAAGTATGATTGAGAGAATATATTTTTTCCTGCTTCTTTAGACTTTTTTAAAAATATATGTTTTGTAGTGTGATAAAATATGTTTGAATTTACATTTTGTTCATATTATAATTTTAAAAATATTTGGTTAATCAATATATATCACTGTTTTGTATGAGTATTATTAAAAAATTTATCTTAAAATTTTATTTATAAAAAAACTATAATTTATAATTTTTTTAAATTAATTTTTTTAAAATCATAATTGTAAAAACAACTATAATATAAAAGATGCATAAAAAAAAATAAGTACTAAATTATAGTTGGTCAACAATTTAAAATCTACAACACTAATTAAAACAGTTGGACGGAAGGTTAAGAAAGATTACTACTTACTTCTATAAGTTTTAAATTCAAGCTTTAAAATTATTATTTAAAAGAATTTATTCATCAAAATACATTAAAATTACGTAAAAACATGTCCCTTAAATCGTCTAAAAAAAACTTAATTTCAATTTGGATATAAATAAGTATAAAAATATATCTAACCTTAAAATTAAAAAAAAAAGAAAATAATTTAAAATCTCATAAGCTTAAGAATCCGAACAATCACATCAATCATTTTCTTTAGAACTTGAGAGGCAATTAATATTTTGTCTCACTAATCCTTACTTAATCTACATCATTGCATGTCAATATTGTCCTCTTCAGAGTTTTTTAACCTGAACAAAAGTTATTCTACCCCACTTGTACTTAAGAATAAAAACATGTTGTTGGAGAGAAGTATGATATTGTTTTTAAAAATATTTTTATTTAAAAATATATTAAAATAATATATTATTTTTATTTTTAAAAATTTATATTTCATATTAACATATCATATAATGAAAAATATAAAAAAAATCAATTTAAAACTAAATCAAACTCAAAAAGTTTTATGTGCGAGAGGCAGGTAAGGAACAAATTGAGGTGGTGGACTGTGCTAATCTACCAAAAATTTGTGGGTGGCGGAACGTACCGTGCCTCTGCTGCCCGTAGCGTACCTCCTGTTTAGATCATCACGAAGCAATAATTAACAAAGAGAAAATTAAAAAAAAATGACATGGCAGGGTTTTATTTTATTTTATTTATTGTGGTAGTGGCCGGCACAAAGAATTTCTCAGCAATTGCTGTGGTTTTGTACCGTGCTGAAAAAGGGAAAAAAAAAAAAAGGAAAATGAAAAGAGTAATGAGATTCAATAAGATGGTGGTGCACGCGCGCATGCTCAGACAGTCTTGGCTATAGAGATTAGGGAGAGATGCTGGGGGCATCCTTTTGATTCTTTTATTTCGTGGTTCGAGGGCTTCACAGACTTGCTTACACTTTAACAAGGAAAAAAAAAATCATCCTCGATGGTGTTATATGAAGTAATAAATCTTTATAAATTAAATATGAAATCCCAAGTTGATCAAACTTGTCAATTATATATATAACAATTAAATTGAGTTTACATATATATGAAAGAAACAAATATAAAATACATGCTTGATTGAAGGGACATAAAGAGATTTAAAATAAATATATTTATGAGATAATTTTAGAGTAAATGTTTATTTTTTTTAATAAAAAGACAAAAAAAAGAACACATACTCTTTGTCAAGACTATATATATATATTTTCATCTCTTGTATTCCATAATAATAACTAAATGGGAATATTTTACAAAATACGTAAATTTAGTCTTAATTTAGATTAACTGATCATGACAAAAAAAATTATTGTGGTCTCAAGATGGAATCCTCAAAGTTAAATATTATGAGATGATTGGGGTTTTAATTTTCGGTAGAAAATATCTTTAAAGTGAACTATATCTCATATAAATTTTAAATTAAATTAAATGACAAATAAAGTTTATCTAATATAAATTTTAAATTAAGTGATAATTAAGATTTAGAGTTCATTGAATTTTAGTAGTGAGCACATGAAGATATATACAGAAATTAAACTATATATAAAGGGCTCCTAGTCTAATTTTATTTTTTTAATAAAAATTCCATATTTTCTATCATGCAAGCTATGATCCTTTTGGTCCTCGTTTTAAGTAGTTTTCCTAGTACTCTTGCTATGATTGTTTTTTCAAATACTTAATCTTCTATCACAAGTTTAAAATCCCTTAGATTAAGAAAAAAAAAAAACCAATAACTTAATTAAACATATTAATTAACCAGCATCTCAGATACTAAGAAGCATTCCATCAAGTTCACTTAACAGTAGTTCACTAAATATATACAGACAAAAATACCATATTCCAGGAAATTATACGTACCTCCTTGGCGTGAGCTATAGAACCACTGCAACATGGGTGCTTGATCGATTTCCTGGTAATTTACAGGAAAACATTCATAATAATACTTGAATACAATTTTTATAGAAAAAAGAAGAAGAAAAATGATCCACGGCACAAGGCGAGTCCTTAGCTATAGTAAACACTGGAATCTCTTAATTGATTCCGTATCCTCTCGGCCAACGTGAGTGACTAAAGTTTGAGATTCTTCAGACAATAAACACCCACTTGTGTAAATGTAAAGCTCCAACCACTTCGATATTGTTTATGACAGGAAAGTAAAAGCAGCATGCCCTCCATGATATATCTGCAATAATCGGCCATTACGAAGGTGCATAGGGATAGAAATAAAGGAGGATGTCGGTGTAAAAAGTCTCGAGCGCCAGAATTGCTTGGATAGTTCTGGCATGGTATTCAACGGACCTTGGAAGGCTTCGATTTTATATCACTGTGGATTCTGCAAGTGGGGGGGGGGGGGGGGTTGGGAATACTTCGAAGAAAACACAGCACTAAAAATGAATAGAACGGGGGAGGGGCTGTGAAGGGAAGACACTAAAAATTAAATATGAAATACTTCGATTTTTTAGATAAATATCTTTGTTTTTAAATGGATGATGGACTTGATTGACTCAAGTAATTAAGTTGATATTATTTTAATTAGAAAAAATATATATTGACTGCAGAAGGATTAAACAAAAAATGATCAGATCAAGATAACTTATGAGAGAAATATTATTTTTAAAAGAGAACAAACAATGTTGTTTAATTCTTAGTTCATTAAAAATAAAAGGACAAAACTGGATTAAAAAATAACCTAAAAATAGAGATTTTCTTATTATTATTTCAATATTTAACCAATTATGACAAGAAGTATGCATCATGTTAATTTTCTGTTCCCATTGTATTTACATGCTCGGCATATTAAAATTATTTTACAGTTATAGGGTAGCGTTGAATTGAAAATACTTAGGAAGATGAAGCTAGCGTGGTGGATGCTAATTAAATATTATGGTTTCTAAAAAAATCCTTTTCTTCACAGGGAAGAAAGCTTGCGTGCGCATTTTCATGAAGTTCCATGAAAGTTACAAGCGCGCGCAATTCATTTTACTTAAATCCTTCCTCGATCTATATAAGACTTCATTACGCTTCAAAGCCCAATTCACACTTTCAACTTTCACTGCATTTAATTTCTCTAGAAAAATCAACTATACAAGCGCGCGCACCAGTACTTTTTCTGCAGTTTTTTTTACAGAATCATGCAATATATCTGCATGAAGGCTGTTTTTCTCGCAGCAAAAGCTATGATCCTTTTGGTCCTCGTTTTAAGTAGTTTTCCTACTCTTGCACCTGCAAGGACGAGCAATATGATGCCAACATCTGGTACACACAAGGTGTATCTGCCCCAGAGCAACCGTCCAGTTGCACCCTCTAGCCCTGATCGCTGCACTTACATTCCTACCCCTGCTGGTGCTCCTGGACATTGTGGACTTCATCGCTGAACTCCAAATCCTCATGACACCACTGCATGCCTATCTTGGAAGGTGGGTCTTAAAAATCTAGCCTCCTTTTCAATAAATACGTGAATGATGATGGCTAAATCTTTGGTGCAAATAGTTCTAAGTCGTACGTACGTAGAAGACTAGCTAGCTTTCTGGTGGTCTGAAAGGGAACCTTTGGATATCCACTGCTTGTAGTTATAAATAAAATATTTGGTACCTAGCTGTCAAGTGCAGCCATTGATTACAGTTTCTTCTTTATTTTGTTGTTCTGGTCCATGACTTTTATATTATCTCCTTTGATTTCAGCTTATTTATAAACAAGCTGATCATATAGTTCATCCAACAATATGGAAAATCAAAATATTGTTCATTAATTACTAGTTTTTCCCAGAAGCTGTACATATACTTAGAGACTTGATTAAGAAGGAAATTATTAATCTCGATGGATGAAACATGACATATAATATACCCTTAATCACCATGGAGATAAAAATAAATTTCAAAGTCTTCTTATAGCTTAAATGGCAATTATCACGCGCTAGCCTATGACTTTCTATAAAGTGGGTCAAAACTGATCAAGAAAGATATTCTTCAAAAGAAAATAGTCTGCAATAAATTTATTATACTCCCCATCATTCTTCATGGAAAATAATTTGTCCTCGCAACTCAAACATAGTTAACTAATAATATGCAAGTGGATCATCAGATGCAAACTCTTCGGTCTTTTTTTATCCAAATTTCAGTGTTATAGTTAATTACTAGGATATTCGAGGTCTCCTTCTGTTTCCTTTCAAATTCTCCAAAGACCACTTGAGTTTCTGACATTCCGAAAGGTGGCTAGAGATAAGCGATTCATGGTAATGGAGATCTGGATATTGTGAAATGGAGATGACTTGATCTTATCAGACAAAGAAGAAAGAAAATAAGAGAGATCAGAATAAAAAGAAACAAAGGAAGATGGAGAGAAGAAAAAAAGATGGTAAACGTTGGCCGGAAACCCTCGAGGCTGACTCTCGGCCTCGAGATCAGTTTTCTCCTTGTCGCGTTGCAAGAGGAGGAAGTAACGTGGATTGTTTCTCAGAAGTGAAAATGGCCATCTTTTCTTGATTTATTTTTAAATTTGCGTGTATCCAAAATCCAAAGGTAAAACCGCGTTTTATGATCTATCAAAGAAACAAGAGTAAAACCTTTTTTTTTTTTTTTTCCAGCATTAGGTAAACGTCAACGCTCAAATTTCACCACATGTAAATCATACGAGTAATGCATAGCTACAAATACACCTAACAGAATCCTGTATTCATTTTCTTTCTTTTAATTCCGATGCCTAACGCCATTCCATTGATCCTACCTGCTGCATGTAAGCCGAAGATGAAATTACGAAGAATTGTATGGTAAATGAACGTCCACTGCGATAAATTTAAGTTCTGTACAGCTTTATCAGAGAAGCTGCCGAACTGTGAATGTCGTGTGATGAGCCACGGAGATTGAGTTCATCACCATAATGTGTGTTTATTGCTTCTTTGTTTCTTCAAAATCATATGAATTTGAAGAAAGAGAAGGACAATTCATAACAGTTACTGAAGGAATTTTGGTGGAACAAAAACAGATTTATTCCACCCCAATAGTTTGATTTTGAATTTTTTTTTCCTTCATGCCAAACAAACGTTTTCTTTTTAACCAAGCTTGTTGGATGAATCAATGGTTGACGTGCTTCACCCCATTAATAGACGGAGCTGCACCCCTGGTTTCCCTGACATATGAGACATAATCACTATAGGTCAAGGTAAATAATGTGCTTTGGTAACGAGTCACTCGTATAGACTTCCGAAGTGACTCCGTAATGTGGCCACTGTAGCCTGCTTTGCGCATCAGCGAGTCAATTGCCTCCTCTCTCGTCCAACCTGAAGCCAAAAAGCCAAAATTATAAGCAGGTGTTCGACACAGAAAGCTTACATGTGTGGGTCGGCGTGAGGCTTTATAGTTCTAGTAAACAAAATCAGAGTAAGTAACTCAATCTGTATGTCTTGGCCAATCTACCAGAATTAAATAACACAATTGGCTAGGGTCACCATAAATATCAGGAAAACGCATCCCCTTCCCCGTTCTCTTTCTCCGATTGCGTTGTCCAGTTCTCTTGGATAACAAAAAACAACTCAATCAAGTTCACCGGCATGCAGTAAACAACCACTTTACCTTCATGGGCAGCCACTTCAGGCAAATAAGTGGCACTTCGCCTTGCATTGTTATTAGGGTCAGTAAACTCTATAATCAAACCATGCTTCCCAACCTGCAAGCCAGAATCACATAATAAGTTGGAAAGGCAAGAAAATTGAAGAGGGTCACTGAATTCTGTTAAACGTACAACTTGAAAGCATTTGCACAGAGAAACTTAGACAAGTTTCCATTCATTCTAGGTTAAAATTCATTTGAATAATCAAGCATTGCACCAGCAACACAGCTTATCAATCCTTCTCGTGGCTTGAGTTGAGCCACATTGTGTCTTCTGAGCATCCAAACATGATTGCACTCAAAAGTAGGTAAAGGGAGAGCCTCTTTTCACTACAACTTTCAAGGTCATCATCTACAATTTAGATTCTTTTTGTGAAATTCTTGATAAAAATTTAAACAAGAGTCATCACAGAAATGTATCTTTGAAATCTTATTTAAGGGAAATGGCATTTTTGGTAATCAATGATGGAGCAGGCCATTATGAAGTTATAAATGAAATTTAGCAGGTGGCTGACTTTTTGTATAGTTTGCCTTCAAATTTTGTAAATCTATGGGAGATACCTGTTAACAAAACATTAAGGTTCGGCAAGTTAAAGCACGGCCACAATGTTAAGAGTTTTGCTGTCAATGGAGAACTGTCAGACTATATGAAATGGAAAACATAACTGAGTACTATTCTATCCACAATAAAACTTGGTAATTTAGATATTAGAAAGTATCCTAACCCAATGTTTCAAAAAATCAAGCAAGTTAAAGCACACACCTCCCAATCAAGATAGTGGTTGGCAGTTTCATAATCAGTCAGAATGGAAACTGTGCATTCCAAAGTAGGCAATTCTTTAGCTTGTATGGGAGGGAATCTGCGGTCCCTCAAAGCACTGCAAGAAAGTAAAAATGAAAGTAGGGAGCCTCATTAATATGCCATACCAGACCAGAGTCACACCATGGGGAACAGCTTAAGAAGGAGAATTAGATATAACAAGAGAATGCATCTGTGGTAAACCATTTCATAAGTTCAAATAAATAAAAAGCAAGGTTGCAGGACCAAACTTTATAGAAATGTATTTAAATGGTTGAAGCATCTCCTAAGTTTTTTCTTTGGGGTGGGGGGGCATGGGAGGAATCTTTGACTTCTTGACACTTGACAGTCTCCAAAAGGAAAACAATTAAGATTTTTTTCCTCTCTACATGAATCCAAATCCATTTTCACATGCTCTAGGACTAGAATGTGATATAAGCAATTCCTAGCAATGGCAACTCAAAGGATAGGCAGGGCTGGATGTTTTGTAAAAGGAACAGAGGGGGTATATGCTTTTTTTACATGAAGGGGGAGGGAGATCCATAATTCAACAGAAATATATATGACAGCTACATAATTTGGATATAAAACACAGCAATACCTTGTTAAAGCATAGTCCCGGAATCCAGTAATTATGTACTGAGCTTCCAAAGTTCCAATGCATCCACGTAAATGAGGCTCACCTCCATTGACAACTTTCTTCCAAGTGACGAACAACGGGCTGAAACCGGAATACCACCATGTCAAATATGATCAGTTCTAGTGTGCATAACTGACAGCAAATACTTCTACACAGCACATTATCACTTTAATTCCACCTCTCAACAATTACAAAATTTTCTCAAAAATCATCTAAGACAGCATTCCCAACATGTATGAAATTGTTAAATATCATCTAACACTGAATTTCCATCAAGTAAAAACTTATTAAAAAATCAACACTTCTATGGAACCTCACAAAGAAGTGCCAAGTATTCAGAGAAACCATGACATGCTATCGTTAAGCAATAATGGCACAGCTGAGAGATTGTTCAAGCTGTCAACACAACATGAAAATCAACGAATCTCAAAATCTGAGCTGTCAATATTCACCCAATCCATGCAATTCAGCAAATTGCTGACTTGACAACTCAATCTTCACGGTAAATAATTGTCAAGAGACCAAGATTTCACACAACAGGTTAAAAACAACATTAGTTGCTGTCACCAAAAAACTGTAGAGATAAAACATAACAATGCAAAGGAGCAAAGATGGCATTCTGACAAAAACATGTTTAACTGAACTCCACTAAATAAAACAATTTGATACGGCTAGCTAAGTGAAATGTAGAATTTTGGAAAAAAAAAAAAGTCGCTCTCTTTCACTGTTTCCCCAGAGCATAAACAAAGAAATTTAAGCAAACTTAAAATTTGGCTCTGCATTTCACATTATACAGATCTAACATTTTTTCCTTTGGGACTTAGAACCATGATTTTCTTAAAATACAGCACTTTTGTAAGGTGATTAATGGAAAAAATAATGAAAAAACGAAATAATGCAAGATTTAATGAACAAATCATTAAAAGATACGCATGCACAGCATCATCCATGGCAAGTACAGTGGAAAAAAAACAGATAACTACTCAAAAATCGAAACTTTGTGGTATTAACGAATCCAGAAAACATAAATAAAAATAAAACCCAATTAAACCTGCAAAGCACAAACAGAATTCCACGCAATCAAGCAGCTTTTCCACTCAATTCGATCCCCCAAAAAAAGGCCCTATTTGATTCTAAAAAAAAAAACACTCAAAAGTAAACTAGCAGCCACAGAACAATCGAAATTCAAGAACCCACTTTAAATGCACGCGCGTAAACATATACGTGTATGTATAGATTGACGAAGAGAGTGAAGTAGAGATTACTGTTGGCCCTCGTCGAAAGCAGGAGGAGGAGCATCCTCAGAGTTGTAGTGAGCAACAAGAGTATCAAAGCAATACGCAGCCATTTCTCTATTTGCAGCCACCATGGTTTCTCCTTGCTTTCCTGCCTTCCACCAACTCTCTCTCTCTCTCTCTAAAAGTAACCAACCAAAAGAGCAAAAAAGAAATGATCTTTGATGGGGTAATACCAATAAATCAATGAAACAGAGAGACACTTTTGGTTCCCTGTTATGATGATGGAGAGAGACAGGGAGAGAGACAGGACGTATGAGATATTTTTTATTTTTTTTTCTCGTTCGGTGTATTGCTGTTTGGATATATAGACTAAGGTTTTCTTTGCCATGTTAAAATTCTTTTTATTTTATCCCCTCAATTTTCCCTTAAGGCCTAAACTAAGTTTTCTTCACTAGTTTTTTTACTTTATTTTTGGATAGTTATGAAGTATTATTTAAATGCATTTGTTAAATTTTTTTTTATTGAATTTATTTTTTTAAAATAAAAATCTCATATTCAAATAAAAGTTACCGATGAGTTATATTTTTAAACGAAAAACACTTTAAAAAACAATTATTATCAGACTCTCAAACATCCTAAGTCATGAATGTAAAAATTTAAATCTTAAGGGCTATTATAGTAATTAAAGATACATGTTTTTTTTCCTTAATTTTATAAATTTTAAATCTAAAGATATTATTTATAAAAAATTATTAAATTAATTTGAATGCACTAAAATAATATATAAAAAAGGTGACTTTTCAAAAATAGGTTTGGGCAAACGAGTAGCTAAAAAAAACTTCTCATGTTTGAATAAAAGAGAGAACCAATATCATGCTTAAGTTTATAGCCTTGGCAACTTTTTTTTTTTTTTTTGGGAACCCACCTTGTCTTATAATTCTTTGAAGACTATAATCAAATGATTTTAATTTTTAAAAAAAAATTATAAAAATTAAAAAGCTAGTGATATTCTTAAACCTACTTGCACAACTAGAAGTGAGAAAGTGATTTTTCTTTCTCTTTAATTTCTTTCTTAATCAAAATCTTGATTGTTTTGGGTGGAGATTAATTAAAGCCATCTATCACCTTGCGAAGGCGGAGGGCAGCTATAAATGACCGTTGGTTGGGGGCGGTGACTGTGTTGTTGATGCTGCTGAAACTTGTGGGGTTGCGGGTAGTCAACGTTCCGGCTCGAAGCATGAACAGTGAATCAGTGAAGAGCTCTTGTGGTCTGGTGTTAAACTAATAGAGGAAAATACTGAGAAAGAGAGAGATGAAGAGATCTTTCCATTTGGTATCTGCCTTTGCTTTTGGTCTCTCTCTTGCTTCTTTTCTTTGTGTTGAGTTGTTTCCATTTCAATATGCACGTAAATGTCAGGGGAAATCCAGATGTTTTTGGCTACGAGGTAGAGGAGGAGATTGAAGAAACCCCAGTTCTGTCTTTTTTATTCAAAGTAAATAAAGTTGTCTGCTTAAAGAAGCGGCATCTCAGAACTATCTTCTGAATACAGATCCACTGGAAAATAACTTCCGCGTGCCAAATTTTCACAGGGAAGAACAGAGATATAAAGTGAAGCATCGACATGCTCAGAGAGGAAATTCTAGGGTATGAGAGACCTATTCGAAAGCAGTAAATTGCCCCGTCTCTAACACAATAACATCACTTGATATCTTACATGAAGTTAACCTCAGAAATGTTAAAGTCAAAAGTAACAAACTGCCCCATCTCAATCATGAACTATTAAGAATGATAAAATATCCAGATGAATTGGATATTTAGTTTGAGTCGGAGTCGTGTCTCCTCCTCTCCTTGTCTTTCTGGCGTTTCCTCCTGTTGTCAGGATCGTGAGGATGGTGCTTCTCGCGCCTATCATGCTTTTCATGTTCTTTTTCCTTCTCCTCGTGCCTCCTCTTCTTTCGGCTGCTTCCATCCTCCTCTGGTCTATCTTCTTCAGAGTTTCCTGTTGATGGATGACGCTTAGCCACCTTGACTGGCTCAGGTGGAGCCTCCTTGGCAATAGATGGAAGAGTAGTTGGGTCTTCCCAAGCCCGAGGTGCCCTGCAGCAAGAGGTACAAACCAAACCAAAAGGAGAGGGAATTTAATAGCATGCTACGTACTGGTAAAATAGCCTCAATAAACCTACAGACTATTGCATGTATAGGCATATGTATCATGTCCAGCTGCTGCCCTCTAGTGCACCCAGGAGTCGAGAGACAGATAAAACAGCATGTGATTCTTACAGTATCCTAACCACAAGCATGGGCGAACAATTCACAGGTGTACCGACCACTCACTGTTTCTATACAATAAAATATCAACTCTCCATGCTGTACACCAGTAAAAAATAACTAACAAACAACTAGAATAAACACAAGCAAGCAAGTTCCTCATAGGCCTTGTCCCTGATATCTTTCTACAATAGCACCTTTCGACCAATCCCCCCAACACCACACATACACAGAGATTAGAAATTCCACACAAGACGAGGATATGGCACCATCTTCGGACAAAGAATAAAAATCACTGAATATTGATGCACAAATATGCTATAGGACCAGTTAGAATCACACACGTGTTGAAATAGTAACTACATGATGCATATATCATTAATCATTTAACTACCTTGAGAAACCAAGACCATCAACCCGTGCTGCTTCTGCATGCCCAGCCCCCAAGTCCTCTACTGTAGAACCTCGCTTAACAAGTTCTGAATACTCATGTTTATCAAGACGATTTCCTTGAGGTCGGCTAGAGCGCTTTGGAGCTAAACCAAGGGCCTCCCTCATGGCCTGTTCTTCATCTTCCTTGATTCTCTGCATCTCTTCTTTTAAGGCATCTGCATTCGAACTCCCGGATTTTTTATCCCTGGCGTACCAGTGTAAATCCTTTCCTGTAAAGACAATGACGGAAAAAAAAGGTTGAGAATTAATTATAGCATTTTTCAAATCTCCATGCAATAGATAAAAGATAATGTCTGGAACTCTGAAAACTAAACAGAAAGAGAACATCAGCTAATAAACTATTTTGACCATAACTAATCAACTAACTACTCAAGGCAGAGATCCTTTCACCATACTCCACGAATCAACGTAGGAGGGGAAGAAAAGGCTGCACAATGCTGTATAATCCAAAATAAAATATTGGATAACAGAATAACATAGGCCAAAAACTACTTTGCAAGCAACCAGTTAGCTGCTGAGATTTATATCCCTAGAAAATACTTTTTGTTCATTTACTCCTGAGACCAGTAAGCGGCAACTATGAACATCAAGGAGTATAAAAAAGAAGCTCTGCGTTGCTATCCATATTACACCACCACATCTTTCTCAAGACTCAACAACACTACTTAAAGTAGTGGATTTGAACACCAAACAACGTAAACAAAAAAAGAAAGAAAAGAAAAGTGATCCGCATTACACAAGTATCCAAAAGCAGACAGCCATGTCCATCTCAAGACCGAACCCCCACACACCTCAAGCGATCTACAGCACCACGCATGCTTGAATAGCTGCTATCATCCATTAGTTGACATTATTTAACGTTAAATAACAAAGACAAAAAGCAGTTCAACATAATTCCAATCATAAAAAACATGCTGCATTGGAAAAACAAAGTAGCACTATTAATCACATTTAAGCTCTTCAATTTCCCAAACGAAGAACCCTGTGAATAATCTCACTTCAATTTCCCATTTATGCACTAAAATTTCATCAACAGATTCCGTTAAATAAGAATCCTTTAGTTTTCACTGGTAACAGTGAATTCTCAATAAGCCCATTTACCCTTCACTATGCATCAAGAAGAGCAACAAGTAAGAGCTGTTCAGCAGAAGAAATTGACTAAGATATTACCTTTCTGCCATCTACCAACAGGTGCTTTGATACTGTGACCAAGATAATTCTCTCTGTGTTTATCGGCCTTGACATCATCCCAGCTAAATTCTGCACATCAACAACACCCCCTAGCGTTAATTTGACGCTGAAAACCAAAACCAATCAAAGTAAAGAAACCCCAAAAGATAGGGAAGGATAGAGCTTACGATCTCGGCCGCCGCGAACGCCGCCTCTGGTCGGATGATACATTATTTTATCTGTTTTTGATGGATGGAGGGGAAGCTGAGAGGAGGTGGAGAAGAAGAAGAAGAAGAAGAAGAAATCGAGAGGGATAAAATTGTGAATTCTGCAAGTATATATTTGGCTATTTGCTGATGAAAAGCATAAGCTAGGGTGGTTGTCCGAGTAATTCTGATAAAGAAAATTATTGATTCGATTTAAAAAAACAAATTATCAACCGGAATTAATATTTTAATTTTCTGAATTTTAATAATTATATTTTTAAAAATCCCGGTATGAAATAATTTGATTTTCTTTTTTACCCTGTGATTTTTTAAAACTAAAAATTAATTGTTATTTTTTATTTAAGATAATTTGGATTTTCCATGAATTTTCTCTAAAAATATTTTTAAAAAATATTTAACACTTTCATTTCTTAAAAACTTTTCAAAGAATTTTACCTGAATTAGTTTTAAAAAATATATAGTTTTGATTGAAACAAACCAATAAACCAGTGACGTGGTTAATTACTGTGATGAGAATAATGAATAGAGCACAGCTTGGTAGGCTTGGTTTGGCAAAGCATAAAAAATGCCTTTCGGAGTGCAACCAGCAGGCTGCCCAAAAAACAAACGGGGCTTAGCCCAAACCTTAATCAAAAAAAGGGCCCAACAAATGGAGATGGGCCGGTGGCAAGCCCATGGTTCTAAGAGAAACGTTTTCTTCGGAGGGGGGAGAGCGATATAACATTGTAAATTTATACGAATGTTTGAAATAGTTTGTGTGTGTCTTAATTAATTTTACAGTTTTTAAAGTTATAATAGGATGGAGTGTTGGAATAGCCATAAAACACCTTGGATAGCTCATCTATGATGTCGGAAGTGGACAGTCATTGTATTTACTTGGATGGAGTGACGGGCCGCATACCGACCTCAAAACAGGGGCCGCTGATCTCAGTGATGGCATGGCCACCTATCTGGCTCTGCAGTGCCATGCTCCACGATCACAGTAGAGAGCGTCAAACAAAGATTGAAGCTACACAACTGGAAATGAAGAAAGAATTCCTATTGAAAAACTTGACAACTCTAGATTTCTGTTCCTACACTCTCTTCCATGGTCTCTGCCTACAGCTAAAATGAACATCTATGGCCAGTGGCCACTAATAACCTACGAATGTACAAATTAATTCAATGAACGCATTTAGTGCTATGATGTTACGAAATATAACTGTTTTTACCACGGAGAATCTAAAGTTTTGATAACCCTACACCGATGCAACACCTCGATCAGTTGGACGGCTAGGCGGGCCCAGAGCCGGTGCCCCACCTCGATCAGTTGGAGGAGCAAGCGGAGTAATCCAATTATCTTCAGATGATGAAGCAGCTGTCTTGGTATCCACTGAGGTAATGTAAAAAATGCTCGCCCTTCTCCTCTTCTTCGCAGGATCCTGTCGTAGGAAGCACTCATAACCATGATTAGAGGTTCATAAAAAACTTTCTACTCTCCCCTACAGATTTTAGGACACGAGAAAATTCTTTCTTCTGGTCCTTTTCCTTTTTCTGGGCAGAGCACACCCTAAAACATCAAGGGTAGGATAAATGTGCTGAAATTGTGTTGTATCGGTATGGATATAATTATAGAAACTTGGTGGCATTAAAGTTCTGTTAAGTCCAGTTCTAGTAACATGGAATTGCTACGAGAGCAATCAGAATTACAATAATCAGTTCTTAGCAATTAGAACAATGCAGAAGAACATCACTAATTTATGATGATTTTGTAACTTATGATCAAACTAAACCACATAACAACACAAATCACAAGTCCCACCTGAGCAAACTGTTCCCAAATTCCATGCCACATGTCATATCCCCAAAAACATTCAGGATTTTGCCACAGGGAGAAGCCAAAAACTGAAGTCTTTTTTCTTATCAAATCCAAAAACTAAGTCAGGAAGAGTTCAATGCAGACCACCAAAACGAAAAGTTCTTTGCGAAGTGTTCATATCGCAAGGATCTCAGAAATAGTCCAAACCAGTACCAGTTAATCAACAGTTCGGATCCTCTCTGGCAATTCTAGCGTTGGCAACAGAGAAACCATATAAATGTAATGGCAATTACCAGTTACCAGGGTTGACTACTTCCCCTGGTAGGAATTTTTTAGGAGCTGCCTGCCATCCAGATGAGTCAATAGACTTTAAGCTAAAGAGTGGCTCTGTAGGCGACAAGGTGAGCTCAACGGATAGGGCTTGAACCTAAGACCTCACTTCCTCTCATTTGGGAGAATATCACTAGGCTAAACATCTTTCGGTGGCCAGCTCAAAGTTTAATTACTAGCTAGGTAACCTATATTTCCTTGATCAAGCACTTGAATAACTATATATCTTTCTGTTCAAGATCAGCTTCTACAGGACTTGATCTCGGTGACCAAAAGCTATCCCGAGTAACCATTAAAGACCGAAAAAGCCTCTACAGGACTATTAGCTCAACAAACTTGCGTTCAGTTATAGCTAAAAATTGATGTTGATATCTCAAATTCAATGTAGAAGTCCTAACATGAAGCTCCTATGGATTCCATCTCACTCCAGTCTCCACAATACATGTCTACAAACACTAAAAACAGCCTCTCTAAAAAAATGGAAAAGAAACACAAATTTCTCATATCAATAAATGCTTGCTGCCACTTCAGCAAGAGGAGTCGAGAGGGTGGGCACAGGCAATTTCTGGCATATCGGGGATGTAGGATCCAGCCTTAACCAACAGTCCATCCATTTGAGATGAAACTAAGACCACAGTCAGGCAATAACCGTAACATATCAGTGTCTTCATAGTCCCCTAAGCATATAGAACAACATGAAGGTAGTGAATGATTAGCCTTGGGTTGTAACTTTGCTTGTGGATATAGCAACTTGGGGTAGCTTGCAATAGTGGCCTCGTCGAGGCCAAGTTCAATTGCAAAGGAACCCTCGGTCAGTGATGGAGCTGCTATCGGTGCTAGGAGTATGAATGGAAGGGTTGTTATATGCCATGGATGCAGATATATGAGGCAACAGTTATGATTATGATCAGAAGTTGGACACCACAAGAAGTTCCAGTGGCACATCCTATAACATCAAAATCCGACTGATCACTGTGCTCAGTGGAGCTGTTCACGTTGGATGGAACAACTAAACCAATTCTGTGGGTAAGCCACACACCCTTTCAACATGGATGGAACAACATAGACATTTTGCGAAATTTAGCTACAGATTTCTCTGTGTACTTAAACTGGTCTCAAAACTAGACCGACTGAGACATCAGTGATTACTTTCCATTTCTGAAGGCGATGAACGAAATAATGAGTTCCAAGGAGTGAAATGGAGGACGGATAAACAATTACCATTGCATTTCTATTGCATTCAAGCATCTATTGGCTCATGTGTTCTACAACACTAAGATATAAATCATCTCTCAATTAACATCAAGAGCTCTAATTAGCAACCGAACTTTGTACAGTTACAAAGATCCTAAAAAAAGTTCTACAATCATCACAAATTTTAGTGAAAATTAACTTTAGTGCATTAACTGTACAAACCATGCATCATACAACACTCTCCGGGGTGCCCTGGAAGCTGTTTCGGTGACATTGATTGGCGTTGGGACAGGCGAGTTTCGACATATTGGACAGGTAGGATGCAACTTCAACCATAGATCAATGCACTGTGCATGGAAAAGATGACCACACTCAGGTAACAGCCGTAGCAGGTCACTATCTTTATAGTCTTGCAAACAAATTGAGCAACAAGAAGTAGCTACCAAATCATCACCCTTTTCAAGCTTTTCCTTTGCTTCAGAATAAAGAAGCTTTGGATAGGTATTGAGAGTGGCTTCGTTCAGGCCTATTTCTATAATGACCGAGTCTTGACCATTTATGGACAAGGAGACATCATGAAGAGAATGGCCTGCAGGTATTGGCTTCCTGGAGCAGAAATAGGAAGCAAGAATAGCAATTGCAATTACTGAAAACACGCCAATTGGTATCCCAAAAGTGAGGGCACACTCACCAAAAGTTTGTGTATGTGTTTCTACAGGACTACTGCTATTCATCTTCTTGGAATGCTTGTACGGCTAGCAAGAAGTGTTTTTGTAAATGGGGTTGGTCTAGATTTATTTGAAGTTAGATAGCTGCAACAGGTGGCTGGGAAGAAGCAGGCAGTGTAGTTCTTCAAATTTCAAGCAAGGAAGATATATATGAGGGAGGAGGGAGGGAGGGAGGAAAATCTGAAGACTCAAATCATATTAATCCTGTAAAAAATCAAACCATTAATTTTCAATCGACGGCTTAGCCTTGAAACTGCGGCTAGCTGCTATCTAGTTTTCATTCTAAAACTGGTGCCTTGTTTCTGTGGTGACCTTTCAACGTTATTTTATCTCAAGCCCCTTGTCATCCACTTCTTGAATATATTAAATAAATATTGCAAGGATACTTTGGCACGAAACAAAGAAAAAACTTTGAACCTTACAAAAAAGATCTAGCTATACAACAATATAGTAGTATAAAGTTAATGTTATTAAATTCGAATCCCACAATACTAAAGCAAGCTATTAAGTCACAAATTCAATTAATAGGTTATTATACTATAATACAAATATATTTTATATTTATATTATAAATATAACCTATGCTATATTAAAAATGATTTAAGCGTGTTTGGTAGTGTGGTTGCGGTTTCTTTTTAAAGTGTTTTTCACTTAGAAATGTATCAAAATAATATTTTTTTTTATTTTTTTAAAATTATTTTTGACATTAGTGCATCAAAATGATCTAAAAACACCTAAAAGAATTAATTTAAAGCAAAAAAAAAATTAAATTTTTTCAAAAACATTTTTGAAACGCAAAAACAAATATAATCTTAGAGTAAATAAATAATTTTAGAAGGTGGAGGTACCAGCTAAGCTAAGATAGTAAATTCTTAACTCGCTGGTTAAACCATTTAGATTTTATTAGATTCGATTTGATTTGATAAAGTTTGATCGAATCTCTTTGTAAGTTCGGATCTTTAAAGTCAATATGGACTAATTAGATTATTTGTTACTAAATTTCTAATCAAACCAACTAGTTCAATTTAGGTTTAATAACAATTATTTATTTGATGTGCGCTTCGTTGTAAGTCAGATAAATTTTTTGAAAAAAAAATATACAAGCTTTTTAAATGTTTTTTTAAAATATAATTATAAATCAAAAGGTTTATGCATGCATTTAATTAAATATATCGAGAATCATTTGTACCAATAAATATAAAAAACAAAGTATTAACGCGTTTATTCAATTCGTTTCGATGCATGTCAAATAATTGTTTTTTTCTAACGTAAAAGAATAAATATGTAAGTGTTATTATCATGTTTTTTTATATTGAAAAAACAATATAACCGTGAATCAAGTCAATGCTTACATATCATGAAATATAATAAAAATTATTTGTGTTAATAAAAACATGTAAGATCTCAAACTAATTTTTAATATAGCAGAAAAATAGAACAATATTGTAATTGCTATAGTGAAACAATATTTCTTTAATCTTTGTATAATAATTTTTTCAAATAAACGATACCACATATATAGAGAGAGAAAAATATTAAAAAAACTTATTTTAAAAAAAATTAAAAATAATTGATAAAATTCACAATTATATAATTTATTCGCAAGAAAACATCATTTTCTTTTATTATATTATTATTATTATTATATGTGTAATGTTCTTTTCTCTTGCCATCTGACGCAATCAATGGTAAGTGTCCGTAGAAATATTTGCCTTTGTGTCTATAACACTCAACTTGTGATGAAAAAGAAATTTAATGTAATTAACTAGTTAGTTGGTTTTTTAAACAATAAAAGAAATTTAAAACTATGAAATTAATGTAATTAACTTAGCTAGAATGAGATTTGGTGTAGATAATGTACTTAATTTCGACCTTATCCTAGAAATCAAAGGAAAATATCCTCGTAAACACGCACATTTATTGTGTATATAACCCTCATCTGGATTTGCCTTTGGTATTAATTAAGAGTGATCCATCCCATCCTTTGTTAGTTTTTTATTTTTCAAATCTAAATAAATTAGCTTCATGCATAATTAAGGAAATATATTCCCTTCCTTGACTTTTAGAATTCAAATTATATATAAAAAATATTATTTTTTAAATATATATATATATATATATACTGGTTCGATGTAAGAGATGACGTCCTTTTAAAATTATTAGAAATACTAACACAAATTAATCCAAAAATATCTCTTAACATGTATTTACTTGCTTCACCGGGTTGACTTTGACAAAAAAAATGCTATTGACTTTGTTTTTGGCCGTCTAGGTTCTTGATTACTGGCTGGCTAGCTAGCCCTACATTTCCTCGAGTCTGCACTTGGACAGGCAAGCAAGCTAGACATGATTGTGTTTCATTTCATTCGACTGCATGAGATTCCTACACGGTTGCTAATAGATTCATGTTAGAACCTCTACTGCGTTGTAGAGATTCCTGAGAGGAACTTTCTGGAAATTCTACACCACTTTTCTTCCATGTAAGAATGTCTACAAACGCTAGGAAATCTCAGGTTGACCTTACTGGAAAATAGAAAAAGAAACAATGTCAATCTCTCATTGCTGCCTGTAGATTCTCCATGATTTGTCTCTAAAATTAATCTCATGTATTGATTCATATTATTGACATGGATTCAAGCTACAAATTAATTAATAATAAATTGAAACAGTTTAGCTTTTAAAAAATAAATTTATTTTAATTCAAAAATAACCATACAGCTAATAATAATATATATATTACATGATTCTAAGAATTAATTAATGAGATCTTGTTACTCTTATAAAAATCAACAACATATTATATATTTACAGAGGAACTTCTTGACTCATAGAAATTCTCTTTAAAACTCTCAAAAAAAATTTAACACTGTTCATCCAATAAAACTAAATCTATCTGCTTATCACTGATCACATGTTTGACACTTATACTTGCATCTTGCTAGCATTGCTTATTCTTCCTCACACACCTCTCTCCACTTGTATCCAATATTCTTCTTGTTTGATAAAGTACCGTACTTGCTTAAGAACCCTCGCGCACACAGCCAATGATGCTAGTTCAGCAAGAGGCTCTCTTCTGGCATATACAGCGGACATGTAGGATGCTACGTACTTTAACTAACAGTCTACTCACAGCCAGTGATGCTACTTCAGCGGGAGGATTCAGGGAGAGGAGTGGGCGCCAGCGATTTCCGGCACAGCGGACATGTAGAATGCTGCCTTAACCAACAGTCCACACATTTGAGATGAAAAACATGACCACAGTCAGGTAACAACCTTAGCATGTCACTATCCTTATAGTCCCCCAAGCATATAGGGCAACAAAAGGGTTGTGAATCATTACCCTTGTGTTGTAACTTTGCTTGTGAATAAAGCAACTTGTAGTAGCTTGCAAGAGTGGCTTCGTTGAGCCCAATATCTATTACAACGGAGCCTTGGCTGGCGATGGAGCTGCCTTGGTTGGTAACTGGGTAAGATGGAGCTGGTTCTTGGACACCGCTGGAGCAAAAATATGCTACAATAAGTATTGTCATGATCAAAATTAGGATACCTAAAGCCATTCCCATAGCATATCCACTAGTGGCATGAAATGTGTGGTTGTAGTCGGTGGAGCTGTTCATGTTTCCTGAACTATTCAACCGTGTTTGATTTGATCAATTATATATGAATATATATATATACACAGATGAGAGGGAGGGGATAAAGAGTTTAAGAGGGGGGGAAACAAAGAGATAGACAAGTTATGGTCAGACAACCTTTAGGAACAACCTGCAGATTGTTTGATAGTATTCAAGTTGTGGAGTTTTAGTTGTTAACGTTTCTGTCACTCTCATGGCATTCTTAGCGATCATTATCCTTTCACAGACAAATTTCAATGTCCGGTTTTTTTTCAGTGTGGGTTATTTTTCCACAAGCATACAAACAGCGCCACAAGGCTAACACCCAACTGAAACAACAGGCCTAGCCACGGCGGCTATTGCAAATCACCAAGGATGAAGGCTAGTGAGTATCCTAAACGAATAGGTCAAGGAAAGCGGCAACAAAGGAGACCCGCAAGTGAAGAATACAGTGGGGGCGTGAGGTGACCCGTCAAGGGATTTACCTGTTTATTACTTGTATATTAAAATCGTGTGGGATTTTGTAAAATTTTATTTTTTTAGTTTAGTTATTGAATTTTATTTTTAAGCGATAAGTTCTACTTGAAGAACAATTAATTTTAAACAATCTATAATTTTGTTTGTCAAATTATGTTTTAAAAAATAAAAAAAAATATTTATTTTCAGATAATTTTTTAATATGTATAGCTTTACATGTTATTTTTTTTAATTTTATTTTATAAAATAAATTTAATATTTTATTTTTAAATATTAAATATATCTTAATTTATATTTGTTTCCAAGTATTGTTTTTAAATATTAAATATATCTTAATTTATATTAATAATTTTTTATTTATTTATTAACATGCATAATTATTTGTTTGATTATATATATATAATTTTAATTTGTTATAATTATTTAAACTCAAAAATATTTTAAAATAATATATAATTTTTTATGAAAAAAAAAATAACCAGCCATTCAACACAAGTCATGTAGCTAATATAACAAATTATTTTTTAAAATATTTTTTTCATTTAAAAATACATTAAAATATAATATTTAACACATCAAAATAATTTTAAAAAATAAATGAATTATTAAAAAAACTAAAAATTTTCAAATAAATCTTTAGAAACGAAAAATAAAAAACTGAAATTACTTGTCAATGTATTTTTTTCATTTAAAAATATAATAAAGTAATTTTTTTATTTTTTAAAATTTATTTTTAATAGTAACATATCTAAACAATACCCCCCCCCAACCCCCAACTACATATCAACGTTGTTGAATTCGAAGTTATCTATGGCCGATCCAAAAACAAGATACATGGCAAACTATATATTCGAAATTCAAGTAAAATTACACCGAAATGAAATTGAAGTACCTGTTCTTGGAGATCTTTCAAAGGTTCAAACACTAAGCAATTATCAGTCTCTGCGAACATAAATATTCATACAAGAAACTAGGTAGTCTAAATAATTGTCTAAATAATTTGTTGTCAAATCACATTCAGTTCTCTTAAATCACTGTCATCCCTATTTCAGTGATTATTGCTGAGCACATTGCACCCTCTGGGCACCACCAGGCATTTCATCATCTTCATCATACGCTTCTTGGGCCTGTTGTTGCTGTTTCCTCCTCATCTCCTCCTCGATGTTCACATCATGTAAAGTAGTTTCCTCGCATTCATCAAGCTCCATGTCAGTCAGCTGAACAGAGGCTCGTGGAGGAAGCACAGCCTCCAAGGCCTTGCACTGATCAGTAGACAGGGAATCTGGGAAATCAACACTGAAATGAATGTAGAGTTTCCCTCTCATAAATGGCCTTTGGTACATTGGCATTCCTTCATCATTTATAGCCTTGAATTGATCTGGGACACAACCAAATAGGAGAGCCATAAATTACCAGCTATTAACAATTAGAATCCCAACTTTGAGGAACAAAATCACATAACAGCTCAAATCTTAAAATGTTCAGATGATCAATAAAAATAGGACTAGCCCTGCAACATTCTTTATAGCCAATACTACAAATAAATTCACCCAAAAATCCAGGAATTGGAGAGACAGAAGATCCAGAAATTTAGTTAGTGAGCTCGATGCAGATCGAGCAAAAGGATGTTTTCCATTTTAAAAAAAAATATAAAGACAGTGAAAGGGTTGTCTGTCTGTCCTGTGCAAGGAAAAAGAATTCAGAAAAGCACAGACATAGTCCACATCAGTACCATGTTATCAGCTGCGATGAATTCTCGATTGCCAAATCTAGTACTAACAACAAAGAAAACATGAAAGTGTTATGGCACTTACCAGGCTTGACTACTTCCCCAGGTTGAGATTTTATCAGGAGCTGCCTTCCATCCAAATGGGTCAAGACGAAATGGAAGCCACAGAGTGCCTCGGTAAGAGATAGGGTGTGCTCAACAAATAGGTCATCACCCTTTCTCTTAAACTTAGGGTGATCCTTTTGCTGGAGGACGAAGACGATGTCCCCTGTAACAGTGTCAGGCTGCACATAAAACACAGAACAATGAAAATGCACGCACTCGGGCAGGGTAGTAAAGGATATTAATCAAAAACAACAAAAGTGCCCATTCAAGAGTGGTGCGACTTACTGCCTCGTCAGCTTCTCCAGGGAACGTTATCCTCTGCCCATTTTGCATGCCCTTCTCAACAACTACTTCCAAAACTTTTTTCTCCTGGGCAACCTTTTCACCCTTGCATTGAGGGCAACGGTCCTTATCATTAATTGTCTCGCCCGTACCCTTGCATTCATTGCAGGGATGCTGCATTTGCTGAATCATAGAAGGACCAAGGTGTCTTATGGAGACCTTCATTCCAGAACCTTGGCAACCAGCACATTTTGATGATGCTCCGGACTTAGAACCTTTACTGCAAAATTTCACATGAAACAACCAATGTCAGCTGCAAAACGCACAAAAGAAAATAAAAAAAGAGAGAAAAATGCTCAGCATGCCACAACATGCAGCGCAGTCTATGCACACACTAACCCCTTGCACTTGGAGCAGATTACATTGCGTGAAAGAGAAAGCTTCTTGGATGTGCCATTATAAATGTCTTCAAAAGAAACTTTAAGGGGATGGATCACATCCTCGCCCCTCCTTTGCCTTCGGCCTCTGCTGCTACCACCACCTAGACAAAATAATTTGTTTAGGTCCAATGTGATCAAAAAGTTTTTCCAACTTTAGCGTGCTCTTGTGATTCAAACCAAAATATTAGTCAGAAAACTTACCACCGAACGGATTACCACCACCAAAGAAGGATTGGAAGATATCAAATGGATCATGGGCGCCGCTGCCGCCGCCGCCCATTCCTTCCTTGAGGGCATCCTCTCCATACTGATCATATATCTCACGTTTCTCAGGGTCACTCAGAACCTCATATGCTTGTGCCAACTCCTTGAACTACAAGGCACAAGTACAATTACAATGACTTGAAAACAAAAAATCAAATAACAGTACTCTCCAAGTTATACTTCAACGTTATAAATGATTTGTTAATGCTTAACACAAATTCCATTAGAAACCATATAATGTAAGCTATTGGCTGATATCAAACTGTCCAAAGATCAAGTGCTTTATAAGCCTAAGAACAATAGATTATAAAGCAAATCACAACCCAATTTCATATAAGCATTGTCTACAACCATAATGACCCAATAAGACGCTTGATCTGCTGTCAATCTGGCCAAATTAAAACTCACAGTCAACAGGAACCAAAACCACCCGAATACAACCACAAGCAACCCTTCAAGAATTTAATAGAAAAGATATACCTTTTCAGGATCACCGCCCTTGTCAGGATGGTTCTTGATAGCTGCTTTCCTATAAGCCTTCTTTAGATCATCCTGTGAAGCACTCTTTGAGACTCCAAGAACCTCATAGTACTTGGTGTTGTCGCTTTTCTTTGGTGCTCTCCCAAACATTTTTTTATATCAATTAAAATCCTGCATGACCAACAAAACCCATCAAGATCAATGTGATAAACACACAAAAATCAAGAATCTGGACAAAATAGCAAGAAAGGAAACTTTTTTGAAAAAATAACAAGTACCCAGAATCAAAATCAAGATCCAGAATCCAGTAATACTATAACGATTGAATCTTTCTAAAATAATAACAAGTGCCCAGATGCAGAATCAAGGCCGAGAAGCTAAGACACTGTAAAGATCGAATCTATGCGAGAAATAAAAACAACCCATATGCAAAGTTAAGATCGAGAAACTAGAAATAATATAAAGATTGAAACTTTTTGAAGAAAAAATAACGTACAGATGGTTAGATTATTTTATCACGGAGAGCAACAAGAGAGACGGCGAGACAGAGAGAGGGGTTGAGCGTATGTCAGATCTGTGTATTTAAGGGAAAGAAAGAATGGACGGTGGAGATTTGATTGGTGGGAGGGGTAGATAGTAGAAATATATTATTCTTGTTGTTATTGAGTATTCCTATAATATTGTTTCTGATTTTTTGGTTTTGGGGATTTAAAAGGGACTGAGAGGAGGTGGACATGGAAGGATCTAGAATTCTCTTGAAGGTTTTCTCGGGTATATGGTGAATTTGGGTCAATGATCTGGTCCACACCTTGTTCTGATTGTTCACCTAAAATTGGCTAAAAGCGTGTTTGTTTAGTTAGTGTTTTTAAATTATTTTTATATATTAATATTAAAAATAAATTTTAAAAAATATTATTATAATATATTATTAATTAAAAAATAATTATAACCACAATAATAAATGTTATCTAAATGATAAACAAGAAAAAATTACTAAACGTTGTACAAACAACTTCTAAAAGATATGTTTATTTAAATCTATTTTAAAATAATTTAATTTCAGTTATTTTAAATAAAAATAATACTTTTTTAAATAAAAATTATTGAGGTTAACTCATCAAGGTCTTGTGTAGGAATTGAGTTGTAGATTTAACATATTGAATTATTTAAGTTTGATGTTATCAACTTCTTAAATATGTTATCGAATTATTTGACAGTTAAGTTCTGAAAAAAATCTTTAATAATAATAAAATTTGTAATGCATAAGTTCATTTTTTGAAAGAGAAAAATTGAAAGAAGTTTATCTGTAAGTAAAATTCATAATTTTATTTATGAGATTTGATTACATATAAAAGAGTTTTGTGAAAGTTGAAGTAGATTTCTTCTTCATGATAAGAGTTTTTAAGAGAGGAGGGAAAACTCATCCATTGTAAATGCACATTTCTATTTAAAGAAATAATACACGAGTGTGATTAATTATCCCCCACATTAGATGGAATAAACATGGATTTTAATTGCTTTTTAAAGTTATTTTTATTTTAAATATATTAAAATAATATTTTTTATTTTTAAAAAATTATTTTTAATATCAATATATTAAAACATTTTAAAAGCATATAAAAAAATATT
>Ga0307510_10001096_pt1 | contig 28872 bp, 28 predicted proteins | sample 12_EM_MG_FD_207224 | JGI IMG/M metagenome (GOLD analysis project Ga0307510, IMG submission 207224) | Populus trichocarpa ectomycorrhiza microbial communities from riparian zone in the Pacific Northwest, United States - 12_EM | ecosystem: Host-associated > Plants > Roots > Unclassified | place... | reverse complement strand
TTCAAGACGATTCGTCTTGGACCAGTCAGCTAGGCAACAGATGTGTTCCGCAAAGCACCATCAATGATGACGGTCATTGAGGTTACGGGTGTCAAAGGTGATCGCAAAAGTAAGGCTATTCAAGATATCTAAATAAACAGAACTTGTTCTGTCACTTCTGCGGAGGGTGGAGTAACGTAAGTTATACTAGCGAATGGCCACCATCAACGGGGATCGTCAATCAATGGATGAATGACTTGCGACATGCGGCCGCCACTGGTGGTCTTTGCGCAGGCCAGCTGCGACAAGACCCTTATCAGACATGGATACGAGTAACAAATAATTTCGTATTATTTACATCATCCGCTTCGCCCCAGTTCATACGTTCATGGCCCAAAGCCAAAGTCGAAGGCCCTTGGTGAACGACCCAAATGCGAACGCAGTTGACCACACTCATGGTCTAACCCCTACCCGCCAATACCGGTCCCTTGCACCCGAGCTCTCAAAAACCCTACGAATTGATGTCCTCGCCGCTCCACGTCACGGAGCGAGATGGCGGTGGCGGGTTGTTAATCATGACAACGACGCGTTGCGTGCTAACTTATACCAAATCGAATCCTTGAACCATTCAATTTTCTGTCTATTTCAATCAGTCTGACCTTGAGGGTACATCTTCCTGTCCATCATCTTCAAACATTGCCCCGTCGTTTGTATCAAGGAATCCGGACCGGAACTTTGTGACCGGGGTTGTTTAGTCGACCCCCGATCGCGGTAGAAAAAAACCAACCACCTACACTGTCAACATGTCTCAATTGACCTTCCTCATACAGTGAATAAACCACCACCATCGTGTCAAGGTCTGACAGCTTCCCGAGAATATCTGAGCATACATGGGGCAGTCCGATTGCGCCCAGATAACGATTTACCCTTAACCCTAGCACCTACGACCCACCCACGACGCAATCCATCGTCTTCTCAACGAATCCCCCACTCCCACTTTCATGTCCCGTACTCACTCGATGCCCGCCTCGCCGTCCAACTTTCAGCTAATATTCAATGATGCCTTGAAAGCGTACGAAAAACAAACAAAGAAGGATCTTCTTGCCCATCCGCTCGCCGCCGAGCTCCAGTCCTGCGACTCTCCGACCTCCATTCTCGCCATGCTTCAGCAACAAGTCCAGGATTTCAACCGATCTCGAAGTAGCAATGAGAGGTTGACAAAATGGCTCGACCCAACCGTGAATGTCTTGTTTGCGTTCTCTGAGACGCTTGGGGAGGGCGTTAGTCTGGTATGTCTCGGGATGAGGCCTATGAGGGCTCGATTGAGCTGTGTATCTTATACGTATTTTGCAGGTTTTTTCACCAGCGAAAGTGATCTTTGCTGGAGTTGGTGTTCTCCTCTCGGTGCGTATCCTTCTGAATACCTTTACGCAACCTAAATCAATATCTACGATCCTCAGGCAGCGAAAGACGTCCGGGCAAGTCAAGACACTCTCGTCGACATCTTCGAACGCATAGAGAACTTTTTCCGACGCGTCGAAAGCTACACTGAAATACCTCCGACCCCAGAAATGGTGGATATAATCGGAAAGATATTAGTTGAAGTCCTGTCGATTCTCGCGATAGCGACCAAGGAGATAAGGCAAGGCCGGACGAGTGAGTGATCTGGATATTATATATCACAGTTGATCGAGCTTTCGGCAGAAAAATATATGAAAAGGCTCATCGGGAGGGCCGATGTCGAAGATGCATTGAAAAGGCTAGATAAGCTGACAGACGAAGAGGCCCGGATGGCAACTGCACAAGTTCTGAGAGTCACGCACACCGTAGAACGTTCGTCATTTACTAACATTGTCAGTTCTGACTGCGGTGTCTCACGTGTCCTTGCAGGAAACCAACTGTGGGGAAGCCTTCACAAATGGCTCTCCCCACCAGACCCGTCCACGAACCATAACATTGCGTGTGGCACTCATCAAAAGCGAACGGCAAACTGGTTCTTTCAAGGGAGCATCTTCGTCGGGTGGAAATCGACAGATTCACTACTTTGGATTCATGGTAAACGTGCGTCCTAACCACTGGTGTTCGTCCTGCATGACCCCCACTGACCATGTATTGTGTTCGTAGCCGGCTCTGGCAAGAGTATTCTCTGGTCTGTCGTCGATCTCCATCTATTTCTCTACAAAAATATTGAATTCTTCTCTCAGTTCAACAATCATACAAGATATTGAAGCAGTGTGCAAGTCCGGACAAGCCTCAATGGGTTATTTCTATTTTGACTTCCGGGATGCCAACAAGCAAACCTTGCACGACCTGGTCCCTTCCCTTCTCACTCAGCTCTCTGCCCGCTCAGTTTCTCGTCGTGGCATTCTATCGCGACTTTATAAGAACCACGACGACGGCGAGAGACAGCCTAGTGGCGACCTTTTGACACACAGTGCCTGAAATCCATGCTCACGCTCTCTAATCAACATCCAATCTACCTTATCATCGACGCAGTCGACGAGTGTCCCAACAACTCTGGGATCCCAACACCTCGCGAACGGGTCCTACAGCTCATCGTGGAGCTCGTCGAGCTTCGCCTTCCAAATATTCATGTTTGTGTTACCAGCCGGCCGGAGATCGATATCCGAGAAATCCTTGAACCGCTTACCTCTCGGCGGGTGTGCCTTCACGATCAAACTGGACAAAAGGAAGATATCGCCAACTATATTAGGTCGGTAGTCTACTCGGATTTGGAACCAATCATGAAGAGATGGAGGACCGAGGACAAGGAACTCGTGATTGAGACGCTCTCTGAGAGAGCCGATGGAATGTAAGCGAATTGGTATTAGCTTGTGGTAGTTGTTCAAATTGTCAAACAGGTTTCGGTGGGTATTCTGCCAGTTGGATACCCTGCGTCACTGTCTTCCACCGAGTATCCGTCGTACCCTTAATGAACTCCCGGAATCTTTGGACGAGACATACGAGCGGATGTTGAGAGAGATCAAGAAGCCGAACAGGGATCTGACACATCGTCTTTTGCAATGCCTTGTTGTTGCTGTTCGGCCGCTTCAGGTGGTGGAGCTTGCAGAAGTCCTCGCGGTCGACTTCGATGACGGAGAAGGGACTCCGAAGTTGAACTCCAATTGGCAGTGGGAGGACCATGAACAAGCTCTTTTGTTGTCATGCTCAAGTTTGATTTCTATTGTCAAAACCGACGATCACGTCGATATCAATAGAGACGATGGCAATTCACGGGTTGTGCAGTTTTCGCACTTCTCGGTCAAAGAATTCTTGACCTCACCCCGCCTCACCACTCCAAGTCGAGATGTCTCACGTTATTATATCGATCTCGAGCCTTCGCACACGGTCATGGCCCAAGCGTGCCTGGGCGTATTGCTGCGGTCAGACGATAGCGCTGAGGAGAATGGCGTCGGGAATAGCTCCTCTCTGGCCAGATATGCTGCGAAACACTGGGTCGCCCATGCGCAGTTCCAGAACGTGTCTTCGCGCGCACGGAATGCCATGGAATGTCTTTTTGACTTGGACAAACCATATTTTGCGGCTTGGCTCCGGCTGTACGACGTAGACACGGACCTCACAGCCTCGCCCCTTTACTACTTCACTCTCGGTTCAAAACTCGATGCAGGTCCGTTATATTATGCTGCGCTATGCGGATTTAAAGGCCTCGTAGAGACCCTCATTATCAAGTATCCGCCACGCCTTGTGAACACTCCTGGCGGTCACTATATGACACCAGCTCTGGCAGCATTGGAAAGAAGACATTTCGAATTGGCACGGATGCTCCATCGAATTGGTTCGCCCGTGGATCTCCGGGGTTGGAGCACCTATTCTCCACTCCATTCCGCCGCTCATCAGGGTGATTGTGAGATAATTCAAGTATTACTCGGTTGGAAGTTGGATATCAATGCCATGTGTAGCGACGACCGGACTCCATTACACATTGCGTTGCAATATTGGGCACCCAATCGCTTCGAGACCATTCGGTTGTTGCTAGAGCATGGTGCCCATCCAAACGCCCGGAAGTCTCACGGCTCAACTCCTTTACATCTTGCATCGCGAGAGGGAACGGTCGAGGACTTACGACTGCTGCTCAAGTATGGTGCGGACATAGAGGCAGTGGATGGAGCTGGCAGGACCGCATTCCAGGTTGCTTCGGAACAAGGACGTAATGAGATCACGAATTTTTTGTCAGCATATGCTGCCAAGGACATATCGTAGCGGTTACAGCTTCACTTTGCGAGTACGTTGGCATCAGACTATGGCCGTGTTTTATTCGCTCTGTAAACGCCCTTCGCCACTAACCTCTAATCTCCGCTCCGCTGCCTTAGACATAGGATTGATTGATGATGTTGTCACAGGCCTTTGGAAGCATGAGTTAGATTTACCGGATAAAGGGAGGCAAGGCTTCACAAAGCAAGAGAATGAGAGTACTGTCTCGTAAGTACTCGTATTGGGAGCGAAACGATAACAGACAGAAATCTCGCCACAGTCAACTTGAACACGTGCGAGTAGGGCACGAGAACTGACTGAGTATGAGGGAGCGAAAATGCTAAATACCGTGTGAAAGTGCTCACTAGCCGCCCAGGTACGAAGAGCAAATAGCTTGTCGTAGAATGGATGAATGAGGGGATTTCTACTGCGGCCATTGGACGTTGGGCCAGACACATCATTAAGAGATTCCAAAACGTGTTGCCCAGCTCATCAACGTGACAGCGCTGCCACAACCATCGGGATATGCATGACATGTGCGGCCGCAAGCCATATCTGCAGAAACGTAAGGAACGATTTGACTTCAAACCTTTCCCTTCCGCACAGCTCACATCGCTAGAGGACACGCATGATATAATAGCGATATAAGCACGCTTGCGTCGGCTGTCCGCTCTGCGATGTTGCCGCGGAAGTCTTGGGCATGGATTCTCGAGAAGATACTCATAAGAGCATTTCTAACAAGGAGGTCGTAGTACGTGTCGCCATCGTCGACTGACCTGGGATAAATGGTATGTGATTCGTATCAAGTACGGTTGAGGCTCATGCAAACTGGAAGACCGTGTGGAGCGTACCATGCTCGCGTTGAAGGACGCAGAATCCCACGCGTTGCAAACGTTGCACATCAGTCAATGTGAGTGGCGGTGTAATTCGTTGCGAGCTACGAAAGCTTACGTGAGGCCAGCGGAGCTCCTTGAACCGCGACCACACCAGGCGCGTTTTTCCCACAGGCAGAACCGGGGCAAGGAGTGGGAAAGCCACGAACACCACTGTCCTCCAAATCTACATACCAGTAGGACGTATAAGAAACACCCCAGAGAGATCAAAGAGCGTATAACATTAACTAAGACAATAGTGAACACACACCAATAACCATAAACCAGAAATGAACCCATGTACGCCCAACAAACCTCCCACAAACTAACCAGCACCTAACAACCATGAAACTCATCTGAACAACCACTACCCCACCATCTGCCATGCAGCTGGCCTCAAACGCAGGCAGAGTACTAAGAACACGGCACCACCCAGGGAGGACACCAACGAACAACCGGTGTGAAACAGGTAACCAACATGTACTGACCGTGACTAGGCACATCCGAGTCTGCCATGCAACGTTTAAGAGAGAAGGGAAGGGACTAGGTCGTGCAAGATTTGCTTGTTGGCATCTGGGAAGTCAAAATAAAAATAACCCAATGAAACTTGTCCGGACTTGCACACTGCTCCAATATCTTGTATGATCGTTGAACTGAGAGAAGAACTCAGTATTTTTCTAGAGAAATAGTTGAGGATCGGCGACAGACCTGAGAATACTCTTGCCAGAGCCGGCTACAACATAATACATCATCAGAGGGGGTGGTGCAGGAAGAATGCCAGTGATATGGGACGCACGTTTACCGAGAATCCAAAGTGGGGAATCCGTTGATTCCCACCCGGCAACGATGCTACCTTGAAGATAACCAGTTGTCGTTCGCTTTTGATGAGTGCTACATGCAATGGTATAGTTCGTGGACGGGCCTAGTGGGAAGGGCCATTTGTGAAGGCTGTCCTACAGTTGGTTCCCTGCAAGAACGTGTGAGCACCGCAGTCAGAAACGACGAGTACAGCAAATGACGAACGTTTGACTTGATCTACGTCCTCGGCTACGGTGTGCGTGACTCTCATGCCTCTTCGTCTGTCAACTTATCTAGCCTTTTCAACGCATCTTCGACATCGGTCCTCCCTATGAGCTTCCTCATGTATGTTTCTGCCATAGTTCGGTCAATTGTGACGTATTATATGCAGGTTACTCACTCATTCAGCCTCGCTTTATCTCCTCAATCGCTATCGGAAGAATCGACAGGACCTCAACTAATATATTTCCAATTATATCCATCATTTCTGGGGTCGGAGGTACAGTAAGGTAGGGCTCACAAGGTTTCATCCAACGTCACGTGAGTGTGACACTGTGTTACATGATGCATGGCCAATCTATTTCAATGTCCGCCAAGTGCCTGAACCTTATGTCCAGTGTCAGGTGGGGTACTGTGGTTCCAATCATTGATCTACCAAATATCAGATAGTTCCACTATTCCAATAAGGTTCCTTTTTTGACCCTCACTGTATTTCAAAAATATTACCTATCATCCGTGGCTGCTAGTCAAGTATCATTAAAAGGGAGAACAATGGTAGACCCTGATGGTGTAGTGGTTATAGTGTTTTGCTTACATCAGTGAGCAGGGAAGGCTCATCGGTTCGATTCCGCGCGGTGCAATATGTTTTTTATCACCCATACGTCATGTGATACAAATGGAAGTCTGAAGTGGCGCCATGCCATGCCGTCGGAACTCAAAATTTCAAACGGATCTACCCGCCAAAGCCATCAGGTCCGCCATGGGAGACACAACTTTTTGAATAATTCCTTCAATGAAATTTTTATTAAAAATCGGCCTCGGCACAAATGACTGAAATCTAATTATCCAACTTTGTGCCGAGGCGTTTTTTTTTTTAATATTTGTTTTGGAAAGTTATTCGAAAATTTGTGTTTGTAACGCATTTTGTCACTTTTATCACGTGACGTTGGATGAAACCTTGTGAGCCCTACCTTATCTCAGTGTGGTTTTCGACGTGTCGGAAAAAGTTCTCTATTCGGTCGAAGATGTCGGCGAGACTGTCTTGGCTTGCCCGAACGTCCTTCGCTGCCTGAGGATCGTAAATGTTAATTTTGGTTGCGCAAAGGTATTAGTGTGAAGGACACACCGAGAGGAGAAACCGACTCCAGCAAAGATCACTTTCGTAGGTGAAAAAAACTGCAAAATAAGTATGGGATACACGGCACTCTCATCCTGAGACATACCACGACTAACGCCCTCCCCAAGTGTCTCAGAGGACACATCAAGACTTTCACGGTTGGTTCGAGCCATTTTGTCAACCTCTCGTTGCTGCTTCGAGATCGATTGAAGTCCTGAATTTGCTGTTGGAGCACAGCAAGAATGAGGGTTGGAGAATCGCAGGACTGAAGCTTGGCGGTGAGTGGATGGGCAAGAAGATCTTTCTTTCTTTGTTTTCGTATGCTTTCAAGGCATTATTGAATATGAGTTGAAAGTTGGAGGACGATGTCGGCGTCGGGTGAGTGCGAGACATGAGGGTGGGAGTTGGGGATTCATTCGTTCACATTGGGGTTCTTTAAGCATTGAGGAGACGACCAGTTGCGTCGTGGGTGATGGGGTTGAAGGAAACCATTAGGGTTGAGAGGAATCGTTAGGGTTAAGGGGATGACAAAGAGAGCCTTCCTGGAGTTAACTGTAGTAATCCAGTGACACTCCCCGTGCGTCCGTTGAACACGATTCCCCTCGGCCTAAACAGCTCGTCTTCTCAGACGTTTTCACCACAAACGAGTCCCCACTCCTACGCGCATGTCTCAGACTCACCCTAAACCTGCCTCATCCTCCAACTTCCAGGTAGTTTTCAACAATGCTCTGAGGACATACGAAAAACATACAAAAAAAGACCTCCTTTCACATCCCCTCGCAGCCCAGCTCCAGTCATGCGACTCTCCTTCCGCCATTCTTGACGTGCTTCACCAACAAATTCAGGAGCTCAATCAATCCCGAAATACCCACCAGAGGTTGACAAAATGGCTTGACCCGACCGTGAATGTCTTATCTGCCTTCTCGGAGACACTTGGAGAGGGCATCAGTCTGGTATGCCTCAGAACAGGGAATCGACTGAAATGTGCATTTTGATTATGATTTGATAGGTATTCTCACCAGCGAAAGTGATCTTCGCTGGAGTCGGTGTCCTCCTTTCAGTGCGTATCCTTCTTACCTTCGAGCGAGGAAAATTAACAGTTACAACCCTCAGGCAGTCAAGGATGTTCGAGCAAGCCAAGACACTCTCATCGACATCTTCGAACGCATAGAGAATTTTTTCCGACGTCTTGAAAACTATGCTGCGGTGCCGCCGACACCGGAAATGGTGGACATAATTGGAAAGATCATGGTTGAGGTCCTTTCTATTCTGGCAATCGCGACGAAGGAGATCAGGCAAGGCCGGACAAGTGAGTTATTCGTAAACAAATACGTCATGACCAACTGAACGGTGGTCAGAAACATACATGAGGAAGTTAATGGGCAGAACGGATATCGAGGATGCGCTGAAGAGGCTTGACAAGCTGACACAGGAAGAGGCTCGGATGGCGACTACGGAAGTCTTGAAGGCCACGCACGCCGTTGATAATCGAGTGAGGGGAGTTTCAGATCAGGTGGCTGGTGTCGACGATCGGATGGCAGGCGTCACTGCCAAGGTTTCAGAAGTCATTGATGGTACGCAATCTATCTTCGATCAGTCCTCAAAAGGAAACGTTTGACCATCGTGCAACTAGACGGAAAAGAAGCGAGGGCAGTCATGGACGAAATGAAACGTTCGTCGTCTCTAACCTCATCGTGCCTGACTGTGGAGGCTCATACATCCTACAGTAACTCAGTCATGGGACAACATTCATAAATGGCTCTCTCCACCAGACCCGTCCACCAATCACAACATTGCGTGTGGTACTCATCAGAAGAGAACGGCAACCTGGTTCTTTCAAGGGAGTATCTTCACCGGATGGAAGTCAACAGATTCCGATTCGCTACTTTGGATTCATGGGAAACGTGGGTCGTACATTCACCGCCTGACACCCTCTGACGAAATAGTGTATTTGTAGCCGGCTCGGGCAAGAGCATCCTCTGGTTCGAAATAAGTGCCCTTCTAAAAGAAAATACTGATATCATCCTTCAGTTCCACAATCATCCAAGATATTGAAGCCTTGCGCGAGGCCGGACAAGCCTCAATGGCATATTTCTATTTTGACTTTCGAGACGCCGACAAGCAAAACTTGCGCGACCTAGTGGCCTCCCTTCTTACCCAGCTTTCTGCTCGTTCTTCTTCTCGTTGCGACATTCTACCAGAACTGTATTTGGACCACAACAAGGGCAAGAGTCAGCCCAGTGATGATGATCTGGCACAGTGCTTGAAAGAGATGCTCGCGCTTCCTGATCAATATCCAATCTACCTTATCATCGACGCAGTCGACGAGTGTCCCAACAGCTCTGGGATTCCAACACCTCGCGAACGGGTCCTACAGCTCATCGTGGAGCTCGTCGAGCTTCGTCTTCTCAATGTTTATGTTTGTGTTACCAGTCGGCCGGAGATCGATATCCGAGAAGTCCTTGAACCTCTTACCTCTCGGCGGGTGTGCCTTCACGATCAAACTGGACAAAAGGAAGATATCACCAACTACATTAGGTCGGTAGTCTACTCGGATTCGGAAGCAATCATGAAGAAATGGAGGACCGAGGACAAGGAAGTCGTGATTGAGATGCTCTCTGAGAGAGCCGATGGAATGTAAGCAAATTAGTATTAGCTTGTGGTACTTGTTCAAATTGTCAAGCAGGTTTCGGTGGGTATTCTGCCAGTTGGATACCCTGCGTCACTGTCTTCCATCGAGTATCCGTCGTACCCTGAAGGAACTTCCGGAATCTTTGGACGAGACGTACGAGCGCGTGCTTAGAGAGATCAAGAAACCGAACAGGGATTATGCTCGTCGTCTTTTGCAATGCCTCGTCGTTGCTATTCGGCCGCTTCGGGTGGTGGAGCTTGCGGAAGTCCTCGCGGTCGACTTCGATGACGAAGAAGGGACCCCGAAGTTGAATTCCAGTTGGCGGTGGGAGGACCATGAACAAGCTCTCCTGTTGTCATGCTCAAGTTTAATTTCCATCGTCGAAAATGATCACGTCGACATCGATCGAGGCAGTGGCGACTACAGCGACGACGACGATTCACGGGTTGTGCAGTTTTCGCACTTCTCGGTCAAAGAATTCTTGACCTCACCCCGCCTCACCACTCCAAGTCGAGATGTCTCACGTTATTATATCGACCTCGAGCCTTCGCATACGGTCATGGCCCAAGCGTGCCTGAGCGTATTGCTGCGAGATGATAACGCTGAGGAGAATGGCGTTGGGAATAGCTCCTCTCTGGCCAGATATGCTGCTCAATACTGGGTCGCCCATGCGCAGTTCCAGAACGTGTTGTTTCGTGTACGAAATGCCATGGAATGTCTTTTTGACCCGGACAAACCATACTTTGCGGCTTGGCTCCAGCTGTATGACGTAGACGTGGATCTCGGCACCTCGCCCCTTTACCAATTCACCGAGAACAGAGAACGCAAAGCAGGTCCCCTGTATTATGCCGCACTATGCGGATTTAAAGGCCTCGTAGAAAACCTCATTGTCAAGTATCCACACCTCGTGAACGCTACTGGTGGTTACTACAAGTCACCAGCTCTGGCAGCGTTGGGAAGAAGACATTTCGAAATGGCACGGATGCTCCATCGAAATGGTTCCTCCTTGGATCTCCCGGGTTTGAACGGGTGGTCTCCACTCCACTCCGCAGCTTGTCAGGGTACTAGTGAGATAATTCCAGTATTACTCGATTGCAAGTTGGATATCAATGCCAGGTGTGGGTACGACGAGACTCCATTACACTTAGCGTTGAAATTTCCGACCAAATCCTCCTCCAAGACCATTCGATTGTTGCTCGAGAACGGTGCAGATCCAAACGCGCGGATGGATGACTGCTCAACTCCTTTACATCTTGCATCGTCCATGGGGACGGTCGAGGACTCACGACTTCTGCTCAAGTACGGTGCGGATGTAGAGGCCTTGGACGGAGACGGCAAGACCGCATTCCAGGTTGCTTCAGAGAGAGGACGTGATGAGATCACGAAATTGTTGTCAGCACATGTCATCAAGGACATATCGTAGCAGTTACAGCTCCACCTTACGAGTACGTTGGCATCAGAGTATGGCCGCCTTTTCTTCGCTCTGTAAACGTCCTTCGCCACTAATCGGGCCTCTAATATCTAATCCCCGCTTCGCTACCCCAGACATACGATTGATTAATTTGACGATGTTCTCGCAGGCCTTGGGGAACGTGAGATAGATTTTCCAGATACAAGGAGGCAAAGCTTCACAAAGCAAGGTGAGAGTACTGTCTCGAGTAAGTTACGGTTATTGGGAGTGAAGCGAAGTGATAAGACAGAACGAAGTACGAGGGATCGAAAATGCCAACTACCGTGTGAATGTGCTCACCAGCAGGCCAGGTACGAAGAACAAATAATTGTACTGTCTTGCTGAAATCATCATCAGGGAACCTTTCGACCCATGCACGACACCTGGCTGGACCTTAGCCTCGACCCCTCCACACACCACAGTCCACTCCCAATATAATGTACTAGTAGAACAAAAGATACAAGTTTTCAACGGGACACGCTACGGAACTGCTGTAGACCAGCCAAAAGAGTGTACTAGTATAGGATAATTCCGAATTTCCGATTCGACTAGGATCTGAGATGATAGGACGGGTGAGGGAATGTTGAACCGTTAGTTAAAAGCGTCGGAGGCTCGCCCCCTTGTGTGACGAAGGGCAAGGATTGGCGTTGGTTCAACTAGGACTCGAGGACAGGTAACGGGAAAAAGCCTGTCATCGAATGGATGAATGAGCGGATGTCTAACACCCGGCAGTCAGACGTGTGGGCCAGACAGGTCGCTAAGAAATCCCAAAAACGTGTTGCCCAGCTCACCAACATGACAGCGCTGCCGCAACCACCGGGATATGCATGGCTTCTGCAGCCGCAAGCCATATCTGCAGATAAGTAAGGAACAGTATTTAGTGTCAACCTTTCCCTTACGCATATCTCGCATCGCTAGAAGACACGCACAATGTAATAGCGATAAGCACACGCCTGCGTCGGCTATCCGCTCTCGCACAGCGCGCGGCTCGATGACGACCGCTAATATGCAGCGAGGCACAGAGAAATGGTATGCCAAATCACACACCCACGACAGACCAAGTGACCAGGTGACGCGAAAATGCTATCTGGCTTCCGTTGGGCCACACTATCGGGACAGTCCGTCGTGCCATGTCCCTGTCCGCGATTTCTCCGCGGAAGCCTGAGTCTTGGGCATGGATTCTCGAGAAAATGATAGGAGCATCGATGACGATGGAGGTCGTAGTACGTGTCGTCATCGTCGATTGACCTGGGATAAAGGGTGCGATTCGCATGAAGTACGGTTGAGGCTTACATGAAAACGACGATCGTATGGAACCGTCACAATTTCCATCGGCTTTGCCCTCCCTGCCCAGCGGACAACGTTGAGGGACAGCTGTCGCATACCCAGACCGTGGCCCAGGTCACTCTTCCCAACCTTCGCTCTCTCTTCCTCCACGGAGGCAATGCCTATTTGGAAGCCTTCCTCGCTCGGATGAATACCCCCCAATGTGAAATCATTCACGTCTGGTTTTTCCATCAGTTTGTGCTTTCAACTTCCCACACCTATCGCAGTCCCCAATCCGTATAAAAGAACCACAATGCGACTCTGCTTGGATTCATTTCTACCCAGGCGAAGCGGTCTTGATCGCACCCAAGCGCTCGAGGGGGACTGGATCCTTCTCGCATACAGATAGCTTGTACGCACCTCGACTGGCAGGTGGGGTCCGCGATACAGGTCCTGATGCGATTGCGCCGATGCTGTCCGTGATCGAACTCCTGGACTCGGCTACTATTCGGATGACGACGACGACCCTTCCGAGCGGTACAACGAGGTCAAACCTACGCGGTGGTGTGTGAATACGACGACAAGGGAGAAATTCCAGACGAACATGTCGTGCCGAGATGAGGCAGGACCGGAGGTGAGGCCATGAGGACGCGCGCGAAGCTCGAGAACAAAGGGAAGGGAGGTGCAAGGTAACCATTAGCTACGGGCGCTCGGTGGCGCTTGTTTCTAAACCGATCCGTGATTACATACAACGGCCTGGAAGGAGCAACTTGAAAGTGTCGATCCAAAAATAAACGGTGAATCGGTGATCTGAAAATTGAAACTGGTCAAATTAGTAGCCGGCCTCATGCCCTCCCGTTCCAGCAAACAAGCAATACGTGTTCATGATCCCCGAATCCAAGTTACGTGACTCCACAAGGACTGGAAAGCCTGGAAGATAAACTGGTCTGAGTGAGAACTGAAATTTCTGCGCATTTAGCTGTATGTCGGCATGGAGTTCACCTGAAGGTCGTTTGTGTCACTTTGTGACGTCTTATCAATTTTATCACTCGGTGACAACTTCCAAGTTCCTTCAAGTTCTTCACTCACTTGGCCGGTTGACCGTCCTCTGTCTGCTGAATTAAGTTCAGGCCACAGTACTGCCCATAACCTGCGCTATGCTTTTGGCTATGGGGTGACAGACATATAGTGAGTTACGTTTCGACCGAGACCTTATGCCAGTTCAGTAATCCTAACCCTAAATGCGTGTCCTTTTGGGATCAAAGAGCAGGCACATGCCGTTGATCACCGGTCAACCTTCTCCTCTTCAGATGATATCCCGCGTTGCGTATACAACGGAGTTTGAATGAAATAGAGACGTCTTATCGGATATCCGTTTGTAACAAAGTGCCTGCCTTTCGTGTACGTCTAACAGAATACATCCTAACCCACAGGCCACGGCGCGGTGTTCGAAACGATCCCGTAATACAACGCGATTCTATGGCCTCATCACTGTGCCATAGTGCCTGAGGACGTTAAATTATCTATACTCAAACCCATTTACGTGTGTATATATATCTTGTATCACTATCAAGTACCTCACCCAGGAGGTCTTCATCTCGAACCCATTCTATCGATCCACCCATTACTGCATTACTTCCCAACCCTCAATGGTCAACTTTCAGGATCCCAACGTGGTCGCAAGCGAAATCTGTACGAATGCGTTTCAATCCCATAATATAATACCAGGGCTTAAGAACACCCTCTTTTACAGTGGCGGTCCAGAAGTTCTGGCACGCCCTCGCCGGCTTGTTTATGTCCGTCTGCCTCCCCCCACCCTCCCCCAGTTGTTGCGCCCTTACCGACTGTTAACCGTTCCCCACAGCTGGGAGTTCGTCACCACCCTTGATTATGAGTGGAGTATCATACGAAAGCGTCGGCCTTACCAGTGGACGATTTGGGTCAGTAGCAACGCCTATCTTAGGCTTTCTCATTCCGCTCAAGTGACTCTACTGATCCAATCGTTACTAGCTGTACTCCCTTACACGCGTGGCCATCCTTGCGGCCATCATACTTCTCACTATAGGTCAAGACGTTACAACACAATACAACTGCCAGGTTGGTGCCGTACCCTGTCCTACTTCATCCCATCATCTGACCAACCTCGATTCTCAGGCCGCGACCACCTTGCAGCTGGTGAGTACGATCTCGAACGCCCCTCCCTCTCCAGAAAGCGCTCAGCACGCTCTTTTCTTTCCAGATCTTTGCTTACACGGCATTTACTGCCGCTTCCTTCTTAGTCGTGCTTCGCATGTATGTTTGCTCCCACTCCTCTGAGTCGTGGAGATCTTCCTGGAACAGGTACTCATGGGTGCCACCAGTATCGCCATTTGGAACAAAAATAAAGTCATTTCGGGAATTGCAATCAGCTTATGGTTGAACAATACCGCGTTCTGTATTCTATGTATGTTCCTGCCTCCCACACTTGACGGTATCGGGAATCTCATGGCTTCGTGGTTTATTGGTCATAGGCATTGTCAGGGTTAGTCTTTCATCGGAGCTATTCCGAACCCTCTGTGCTTATCCCGATTTCAGATTCGCTCTGTATGGGTACCCGACGTCACCACCTGCGGCGTGACCAATCTCGAGAGCAGCAAACTTACCGTCATCGTATCGACCGTTACCGACCTTGCCCTACTTCTTATAATGTTTGTTGGTTTGCTCAACCTACGTTATGAGGGATGTGGGGCGTTAGGTCTCGCCGGCCTACTATGGAAACAGGTGCAGTGGTCATCGCCAGCCATATAACTCCCAAGTCGCTGACCCTCACCCTCTCTTAAGGGTGTTATTTGGTTCTCGCTTGCCATCGCTATGGAGATCCCACCAACAGTAAGCCTGTCTTGTCCCTACGCCCGTTCTGAAATTTCATCACTAATATTCATCACAGGTATTCATCATCTTAAATCTGAACTGTACGTATTTTATCCTAGAGCTTTCGGTGATAATCATTGCCAGTGATTGATGTCAATTCTGCCTCAAAATGTCAGATCCACTCAATGTCGTACGTGTTTGTTGGCCACACGCTCGGTCAGACTGGCCTTCTCATGCCTTTCTGCGACAGATTCTCCAGCCTCCCTCTGCGATTGCGATGTCAATTGCTGCGACACGGATGTACCGTTCCCTGACAGACTTTGCCTCTGAGCCGGAAGACAGGTGCGCCTCCCTTCAATCCCTTCCCTCCCCGCTCTTACGATGACCGATATCGGTTTGATGCATCCAGCAGCATCGAAATAACCTCGCTCACCCAGACGCCGACCGTCTTTCACCTTCCCTACGACCTCAAAGATAAAGTTGAAATGGCTTAATTGAGACTTAAGATATCACTGATCGAGCGTCAAGTTCAATACCACGATTAAGCTTACCTAGCTTGTAGAATAAGGCATAGCTCCTGTCCGAGTCCCACACATTTTTTCTCTTGTGCCGTATCCTGAATTTCCATCATTTCCTACTACCATAATGTAGCATAGACACGAGTGGGCAACGCGGATGTTTTATACTTAATAAAATCAATTTACTCGCTTTCAGTGTCCCGTGAAAATCGGATAGCTGTAGTGCCCATACAATGGTCCGCAATGGGTTCGGGAGGTGACAGCCGCTAACAACTGTCGGTAGTGGGCACCGCAGGGATTGTCAGCACCAAAACCGGCCCGATCCAAGGATTGAATGTTGAACGTTTAACGCTCATCATTGTCCCCATCATCATTCGCCGACCCGAGTCCACCATGACCGATACATCGACCTCGTTGTACCGCTCAGAGGGGTTGTCGTCACCCGAATCGTAGCTAAGCTCCAGGGGTTCAACGACGGCACAATCGCACCAAAGACCAGAATCGCGGAGGCCAGTCTGGGTGCGTACAAGTTATCTGTATGCAAGGAGGTATACAGTCCCCCTCGAGCGCCTTGAGCGGATAGGTGTGGGAAGTTGCAAGCAACTTGATGGAAAAACCAGACATAAACAACATCAGGCACTCGACGGCGCGCGGCCGGAGGGTTTTTTGGGAGTAGCATTTGCTCTGCGCCTCGTGATGAACTCCTGGGCGAAGCGCTGGCCATCAAGCGTCTTGCTGTTGTCGTAGATCAACTCAGCGATGACCTCCGCGGACGTAGCATCGCCGTCCAGGGGGAATGACAGCAACACGGATGCAGCCTATTTATCTAACTGTCCAAACAATGGTCAAAGCACCCCCGGAGGGTTTAAATGGTAGAGAAGAGAACAAATTAACGCTGCTGTTGAGCCGTTTCAGCGAGTCATTCAGCCCTTTCATGAAATCGGGCGACAGCGCGACTGGTGTCATGACGCATCCGCTCCGTTAATCCGTGCTCGCTAGACCACAGGCCAACCTGTAAACCTGGTCCGTGATTCAGGGCGGTGACCACCTCTTTCACCATCGTGGCGGGATGTTACAAGCCGTGTAGTGAGCAGGAGACCCGGCCTTCTCCCCAACCTCGAAGATATGTTACATTTCAGGCACACCCTTCGACTTTGCTGGCATCGGAAAATCAGGGGACTCACGGGGCAGCCTGGCTTGTCCAAGACCGGTTCAACATAGCCTCGATGGCAAAGCGAAACGAAACGAGGGAAATCGGTGTCAGGGGCCAGAAAGTTAATAAACCGACACGCCAACCTTTACACACACCAGTTATCGGTCGCGCTGTGACCTCAGGGTGCCATCTCCACTTTGCAATTGAAGCACGGACCGCGAGAAGGTTGGGCGAATGCCGCTTGTCCCCACCTGATACAGCTTCTTTGCAGTATAGTTGGGCCTTGGTTTAGCTCGGTATGAAGGGCGAATTTGAAGGTGAGTCAGCAGAGACGTTGAGCAATCACAAAGTCTGCTTGCTAGCACCAGCCGTTTTACCGTTCATGTAGTTCTGTGAGGCGGACAATTGATTTCCAAAAAAAAAAGCACCGGCCGTGTGCGAGACCAAGGCGAGACCGGACCGGCAGATCTAGAGCCCGCTACGCACGCCGACTCGATACATTCCTGGTGCGTTGTGTGCTACACAAATCAATCGAATCCCTTTGACCATAAAATTTGCTGTCTATTTCAATCAACCCGCCCTCGAGGGTACATATTCCTATTCGCCATCTTCAAACGTTGTCTCGTGGTTTGTATCAGGGTGTATCCGGACCGCGATTTAGTTGGCCCCCCGATCGCGGCGGTAGAAAAAAACAACCAACCACCTACGTTATCAACATGTCTCGGTTTTTACACCTTGCAACAGTGAATAAACCACCACCATCACGTCAAGGTCCGACTCCTTCCTGAGAATATAATATCTGAGCATGCATTTGGCAGTCCGATTGCGCCCGGATAACGATTTACCCTTAACCCTATCGCCCACTACCCACGACGCAATCCATCGTCTTCTCAACGATCCCCCCACTCCCACTCTCATGTCTCATACTCACCCCACGCCCGCCTCGTCCTCCAACTTTCAATTGATATTCAATAATGCCTTGAAAGCGTACGAAAAACAAACGAAGAAAGATCTTCTCGCCCATCCACTCGCTGCCGAGCTCCAGTCCTGCGACTCTCCAACCTCCATTCTCGCCGTGCTTCAACAGCAAGTCCAGGACTTCAACCGTTCTCAGAGCAGCAATGAGAGGTTGACAAAATGGCTCGATCCAACCGTGAATGTCTTGTATGCGTTCTCTGAGACACTTGGAGAGGGCGTTAGTCTGGTATGTCTTGGGATGAGAGCTCGACTAAGCCGTGTATCTTACACTTATTTCTCAGGTTTTTTCACCAGCGAAAGTGATCTTTGCTGGAGTCGGTGTTCTCCTCTCGGTGTGTACCCTTCTGAATCCATTTCCATATCCCAAATCAACATCTACGATCCTCAGGCAGCGAACGACGTCCGGGCAAGTCAAGACACTCTCGCCGACATCTTCGAACGCATAGAGAACTTTTTCCGACGCGTCGAAAGCTACACTGAGATATCTCCGACCCCAGAAATGATGGATATAATCGGAAAGATACTAGTTGAGGTCCTATCGATCCTCGCGATAGCGACCAAGGAGATAAAGCAAGGCCGGACGAGTGAGTAATCCGGAAATACTATGTCACAATTGACCGAACTATCGGCAGAAAAATACATGAAGAGGCTCATAGGGAGGACTGATGTCGAAGATGCGTTGAAAAGGCTTGACAAGCTGACAGACGAAGAGGCCCGGATGGCGACCGCACAAGTTTTGAGAGTCACGCACACCGTAGCCGAGGACGTAGACCAAGTCAAACGTTTGTCATTTGCTGACTTGGTCAGTTCTGACTGCGGTGTCTCACACATCCTTGCAGAAAACCAACTGTGGGACAGCCTTCACAAATGGCTCTCCCCACCAGACCCGTCCACGAACCATAATATTGCGTGTAGCACTCACCAAAAGCGAACGGCAAACTGGTTCTTCCAAGGGAGCATCTTTGCCGAATGGAAATCAACAGATCCACTACTTTGGATATATGGAAAGCGTGCGTCCTATATCACTAGCGTTCTTCCTGCGTGACCCCCTCTAACTATGTATTGTGTTCGTAGCCGGCTCTGGCAAGAGTATTATATGGTCTGTCGTCAATCTTCAACTATTTCTTTACAAAAATACTGAATTCTTCTCTCAGTTCAACGATCATTCAAGATATTGAAGCATTGTGCAAGTCCGGACAAGCCTCAATGGGTTACTTCTATTTTGACTTCCGAGATGCCAACAAGCAAACCTTGCACGACCTGGTCCCTTCCCTTCTCACCCAGCTCTCTGCCCGCTCAGTTTCTCGTCGTGACATTCTATCACGACTTCATGTGGACCACGATAACGGCAAGAGACAGCCTAGTGATGACCTCTTGACACAGTGCCTGAAATCCATGCTCACGCTCTCTAATCAACATCCCATCTACCTCATCATCGACGCAGTCGACGAGTGTCCCAACAGCTCTGGGATTCCAACACCTCGCGAACGGGTCCTACAACTCATCGCGGAGCTCGTCGAGCTTCGCCTTCCAAATGTTCATGTTTGTGTTACCAGTCGGCCGGAGATCGATATCCGAGAAGTCCTTGAACCTCTTACCTCTCGCTGGGTGTGCCTTCATGACCAAACTGGACAAAAGGAAGATATTACCAACTACATTAGGTCAGTGGTCTACTCGGATTCGGAAGCAATCATGAAGAGATGGAGGACTGAGGACAAGGAACTTGTGATTGAGACGCTCTCTGAGAGAGCCGATGGAATGTAAGTGAATTGGTATTAGCTTGTAGTAGTTGTTCAAATTGTCAAACAGGTTTCGGTGGGTATTCTGCCAGTTGGATACCTTGCGTCACTGTCTTCCATCGAGTATCCGTCGTACCCTGAAGGAACTCCCGGAATCTTTGGACGAGACGTACGAGCGCGTACTGAGAGAGATCAAGAAACCGAATAGGGATATGGCACATCGTCTTTTGCAATGCCTTGTTGTTGCTATTCGGCCGCTTCGGGTGGTGGAGCTTGCGGGAGTCCTCGCGGTCGACTTCGATGACGGAGAAGGGACTCCGAAGTTAAACTCCAGTTGGCAGTGGGAGGACCATGAACAAGCTCTTTTGTTGTCATGCTCGAGTTTGATTTCTATTGTCAAAAATGACGATCACGTCGATATCGATAGTGACGATGGCGATTCACGGGTTGTGCAGTTTTCGCACTTCTCGGTCAAAGAATTCTTGACCTCACCCCGTCTCGCCACTCCAAATCGAGATGTCTCACGATACCATATCGATCTCGAGCCTTCGCATACGGTCATGGCCCAAGTGTGCCTGGGCATATTGCTGCGGTTGGACGATAGCGCTGAGGAGAATGGCATTGGGAACGGCTCTTATCTGGTCAGATATGCTGCAGAACACTGGGTCGCCCATGCGCAGTTTCAGAACGTGTCGTCGCGCGTACGAAATGCCATGGAATGTCTTTTCGACTTAGACAAGCCATACTTCGCGGTTTGGCTCCGGCTATACGACGTAGACATGGATCTCAACACCTCGCCCCTTTATGCCTTCTGCAACGGTAAAAAACTCGACGCAAGTCCCCTATATTATGCCGCACTATGCGGATTTAAAGGCCTCGTAGAAACCCTCATCATCAAGTATCCACACCTTGTGAATGCTACTGGCGGTTACTATCGGACACCAGCTCTGGCAGCATTGGCAAGAAGACATCTGGAAGTGGCACAGATGCTCCATCGAGATGGTTCTTCCATGGAGTTCCCGGATATGGGCCTATATTCACCACTCCATTCCGCAGCCTTTAAGGGTGATAGTGAGGTAATTCAAGTATTACTCGATTGCAAGTTGGATATCAATGCCAAGGCTCACTACGACAGGACTGCATTACACAACGCGTTGGAATATTGGGCACCCCATCACTCCGAGACCGTTCGGTTGTTGATTGAGAATGGTGCCGATCCAAATGCTCGGATGTCTGACGGCTCAGCTCCTTTACATCTTGCCTCCTCCGAGGGGATAGCCGAGGCCGTACGACTGCTGCTCATGTATGGTGCGGATGTAGAGGCAGTGGACGGAATGGGCAGGACCGCATTCCAGGTTGCTTCGGAGGAAGGACGTGATGAGATCACGAAATTGTTGTCCGCACATGGCACTAAGGATATATCGTAGCGGTTTCAGTTCCACTCTTCGAGTATGTTGGCATCAGAATACAGCCGTCGTTTCGTCGCTCTGTAAAGGTCCTTCGCCACAATTTTGAGTCTCTAATGATCTCCGCTCCGCTGCCTTGGGCATGTGATTAATATGATTATGACGTTGTCGCAGACCTTGGGAAACATGGGATAGATTTACCGGATATAGAGAGGCAGGGCTTCACAAAGCAAGACAGTGATGGTACTGTCCCGAGTAAGTACCGGTATTAGGAGCGAAATGATAATAGATGACTGTGCGGATCCGCCTCGCTGCAAGTGGACAGGCGGCATAATCCCAGTCCCTGAGTCCTCCCTCCCCTCCGACCTCGTGATCGGCTCTCTGTCCCTTGGACAACGCCGAGCCATGGCTGCGGCCCTCCAAGTCTTCTTTCAACACTGTTTTTGCGGGGCTTACTCACAACGCATGCGCCCCACTTCTGGGGACACCATCACCTGCCCATGCACATACTTGCAAACCCCGATCCCGATGACCGAACTGGACCGTGACGGTAACCCTTGGCCAAAAGCCGAGGCGACCCGAGACCGGCCCAGGGGGCGATCGTCCGTCGCACGGCCATACGCCGCGCCTCGTTCACTCGTTTCCATCGCTAATTGAGGTGCCAGTTTCGAAGCACTCTTAGCAGAACAGTATGCAAACCCACGCACAACCCCGTCACGTTCTCCGTCCCTAGTTCGAGGTAGCGCACGCCTTCGGGCTGCCCGCTACGGCGGCCGCAGACGCGCTCACCAGCACGCGGCTCACCCTCGTCCTAATGGCCAGGTACTCCACTCTGCCCCCCATCAGGAAAACCCCTAATTTACTTTTCATGCTTTTTCGTACTTTTAGCACTTTTTTCAAGTAAAAAAAGTAAAATTTGAGAAAGTATGGACTACTTGGGAAAAGCCCAGTCCTCTACTTTTCGCATACTTATCTTTTGCTTTTTAACAACTACTCTACTTTTTTTACATGGTACTCGGACTAGATTGAGCTACATCTTCATGCAGAGCATCCAGCTGTGCATCCTCAAACCAACTGGGTGCAGTGATCACCGCCCTGTCAAGCTTCCTACCCAGAAACGCCTGCGGGTTGGTGAAACTGAAAAGCAGCGGGCCAGTGCGGTCCAAGAAGCTGCGTACTGCCATGCAAAACTTGCTGCGCTTGAGGCTTCATTCTGAGGGAGAGGTTACGCGGCTGGAGCGTGAATGTCTTGTGGAGCTTGAGCAGCAGCTGTCTGTAACACTCGCCACGCAAACCAAGTGGGACCAGTGACTGGCCCAGCTAAGTGATGAACATCGATGAACTCGCACTGAAGGGTAATCTACTCAAACAAGCCGAGGCGAATCCTGCAGAGGCAACAAAGCATGTGGGACAACTGGAGGAGATCCACGTATGTGTGCTACGGGACCACACAGATATTCAGGAGCAGCATTCTGCTCTCGACGCAGAACTACACAATCTCGGCACACTGTAGGAGTGAGCGGAGGAAGACCGTCGTCGCGTCTGTGGGCGTGAGCGCGTGAGCACGCGCTCAGCCGGGATTGGCTTGGAGCATGGCGTCGCGACCTGGGACGCTGCAGGCGTATTCGTCCTTGTCGTGAGCACCGAGGTGGCAGGCAAGAGCGGGAACGGCGCTGGTTACAAGACTTTCACTCTGTACGCGGGCATGGCAGGAAGTTCTGGGTGTTGGATGACTGGTGCAGACGACGTCGGGTCTTTAGGGAGATCGGAGAACCTTTTAGTTGTGCATCAAATGAGATGTGAACGAATAGCTGAAAGGCACAACACGCACTTTTTACTGAGCAAGTTGCAAATGTCGATGAGCGAGACCACTGTATACATTACTGGATGGATGGGGAATTAACCAGACAAAGTCAAGGTACACCTGGGCAGCATCTTCTGTGAGTGCGGCAAAGTGGGCCTCCTCATACTATGTGTGCTCAGCACTCAGTGCCAAGCACAGGAAACGACACAAAGGTATGGAGGAAAGCTCGGATCAGGCGACAAACTCCGGAAGAGTTGAGGTTATCCAAGGTTGGGCAAAAGCATGAGGCCCGATGAGGGCAAACTAGTAACATGCAACGGTAGCACGTGAGGCACAGCATTGACGATCTCCAAACTGCATGGGATCGCACCCAGCGCTTCAAAAAAGATTGGTGATGGTGATGATGGAAGAAAGAGGTGAAAGTACGGACCCCGTTCTGAAGCTGACTACTTGCAGGTTTGCTGCCAAGTGGATTGCTCCGCGGCCTTTTCTCACCATAGCTTGCAAGCCCAACAATTTTGCAGAAAGTACATTGGCAAACACGGCAAGCAGATCAATGAGCGTGCAAGAGAGAGGGCGTGCTCGCGTATACACATATAGCTGTCCCAGAGCCACACAGCAGCAATGCTGACCATGTCAGCAGAAAGAGCCTGAGTGAGAGCGGAAAAGAAATGCTGGTCGTCCATTCTCGATCAGTTCGAATAGTCATAAAGGGTGCGGAAAGGAAAACTCACAAGTAAAGTGTACCGTTGGTGCCACCCATCTTCTCGGACGCCACTTCAGTTACGGCAGGGGTTCCAACAATGTCCTCACCAGTGATTGAGCCTGCGCGGAGATGGGCGAGTACAGCTGGATATATGAACAGGACATGTAAGCCAACGTTAAATATTCTGTGGGATGGCAAACCTCGTGCACCAGTTTGCAATGTTAGGCCAGCCATTGGCGCCTCTTGCACAAAAAAGCTCTTGTCAGGAATGTCAATATCTCCTTCATTGTGCCCTTGACGCTGCTTGCAGGTGCGGATCTGTCCTTCTTGATGGGAATGGTCACTACACTGTGGGCAGAATTTTGGCTGGAAATGCCACCAAACTCGTTGATCCAGGAATTGCAGCAGCAGAACTGGGGATTGCTGATGGTACCGCAGAAGGAGCGGCCAGACATCAGGTGCGCAGATAGGCTTCATATACATTGTGGAAATACACTGGGTGTTGGGACGGGGTTGATATCAATGGGGAACAGATCTTGCAGACGCGGGCTAGGAAGTGTGGGGATAAGAATGTAGAACACAATTGCAGGGAATAACGCATGTCTCACTCTTGTACAACACAAATACTATTTGGGGGAGAACCTTAGCTTGGCCATGCACAAGTGGAAAGTGGGCATACCTTCTTGAGAATGATTTTTCATGCTGAGCAGCAGAGGACGAAAAGAAGGGCGCAAAGCACAGGAATGAACATTGCGTGAACAGATAGCGACCAGAGATTTCACCAAGCCAGTAGCAGTGCATCAATTTGTCATATGGTCACCATATAAATGGACAGGCCATGGAGAAAGAGGAGAATAGAGGATGAACTAGTGTTGCCGCGACACGGCTAGAATCCGGCCCACGAGCTGGAGCTGGTCGTTTTTGCAAGTCAGCTGACTGAGCCGATCTTAGTCATCAACTTGCCTCGAGTCGCGACTGCAAGTCGACTCAGACCGCTCATCCTCTGGCCTCTACAGTGAGTGAGTTCCCCTTGCCAGCTTGTGTTCTTTCCATGCCCTGATCAGTCCCAACCCCTGCCCTTGCACCTTTTGATCCCCCTCTTGCTCATATACACCCCTCCCACCACTGACAGCCACTCAGCCCCGAGGACATGCCACACAAAAACGACAACGACGAGGTCGAGACGACCTCACCCTCTCCAGTGGCTGAGTGCCCCTCCCTCCCTCCGTCCCTCCCTTTCAATCTATATCCTGACCAGTCCCCATCCTAGAGTCGCCGTCATTCTACATGACCCGCGCGATGTACGACTCTCATATTCCTGTGCGTTTAGTCCCCGTCCATGCCATTTTTACTTCATTTTCAGTTGACATCCCACACCAACCCACCACAGTTTCCTACCGCAGACCTTGTCTATCGATTGCCGCTTTAGTATCTCTATCGCTCGGACTCTTCCAGGACTTTGGTCAACCCCACCCAAAGGAGAACCACCAGTTGGCTGGGTCGAGGGCGTTACTACTATCCTTGTTGCTTGTTGCCATTCTGATCGTTGTTCTCATCGGGTCATTGAACGACTGGCAAAAAGAGAAGCAGTTCAAGGTGCTCAATGAGAAGAGAGAAGAACACGTCGTCGTCATCCGTGATGGCGAAGAGCAGATGATTGTCATCCACAGCGTTGTCCTGGGTGATGTTGTGCTATTTGAGCCCGGCGAAATTGTTCCATGCGATGGCATCTTTCTCTCGGGTCACAATGTGCGGTGCGACGAATCTGGTGCGACGGGCAAGTCAGACGCGTTCGAGAAGCTTTCGTACCGCGAGTGTATTGCACTCGGGGAAAGACGACTCGCCGAGTTTGATCCCGATAGTGCTCCTGATGATGGTGAGAGCACTGGCGGGTCGCGAATGAACACAGATCCTGTCAGCTTGGATTTGCTTGGCCGTACAGACTGTTTTGTCGTCAGTGGAAGTGAGGTTATCGAAGGGATTGGTTCATATCTAGTCATCGCTGTCAGGCCAAAAACTTTCAACGGGCGTATCATGATGGGTACGTCCTTTGTCCGTCTTACACTTATGTTCCCTGACGAGGCAATGACTTGTAGCGTTACGTACTGATTCAGAGAACACTCCTTTGCAGCTCATGTCGAACGACTTGACCAAGGTCATTGCGAAGATCGGAAGTATTGCTGGCGTGCTCCTTTTTGCGGTGCCTTTTGTTCGTTTCATCGTTCAAGTCGCCACAAGCAAGCCCAAAAGGTGATCCTCTGTCTCAGTTCATCTTTCAACGACCCACTGACCTCTACAATTGTCGCAGTACCTGGAGGTAATTTTCCAACACCACAATTCGAAATTTAGATAATGACGTCACTTGTCAATCACAGGACTTCCGCTTGCTGTCACATTAGCTTTGGCCTTCGCAGCTAAACAGAGAATTTACTGGTCCACAAATTGTGTGAGAGATGGGTTATCTGTGCTGACAAGACTGGGACTCTTACTCACAAGATGGCTGCCTTTACTGGCTCTGTTAGCGTTCACGCCAAGTTCACATGGAAGCGGGATGAAGATCGGATAAGGGCAGGTGATGAAGGAAAGAGCAAGTTGGAGCGACCCAAATTCCAGGGACTTTGCCATCGATATGTCGAACCTTAATACGACTCCTATCCTTTAACAACCAGTAGTTGTAGTTCAGAATTACAGTACTGACGGTGCTCTTAATGTGGATCCCATGTGAAGCTGTGGCTGCAACCCGCATGTGACTTATCGATGTATCAGCGTCACAATTACAAATCAGTGAAAGACCTTCCCATGCCCATGCACATTATTGGTGTACGCTTCCCATCCACATACTTGCATGTCGGCACCTTGGGAATCTACAGTGAGCTACATGTCATTAACTCGTCATTAACGCGTCACTAATGCATCATCAACGCATCATCAAGCGTCTTTCTTTCTTTTGTCGTTCTTTTCGACACTTATCGAACTCTCAACCCCATGCTTTTCCTGACGACGTGCAGTCCCCCCTGACGAGGTCTGGTCCTTTAAAAAGGATACGAAGGTATGACAACCTCCATCCGAGTCCTTTCCTGTCCAACACTCATGGCACCTCGTCGTCAAGTTGTCAACCCGTTAGAGCCCACACCCTCTTTGCCTAGTCCGGCCCCTGCGTCGCAACCTGTCGACTCTCAAGAAAGTTTTGCTCTGGATGATGTGTCGGGTGGCGACCAGCCAGGTAGTGATCATGGCGACGTAGGGGTCAACAATCCCGACGCCATTGCCATGCCTAAGGGCAACGTCGCACCCGACATTCTACACTTTTTCGACAAATCAGGAGACAAGGCTAAGTGCAAAGAGTGCATGTAAGTCTCCTATGCGTGGAACTCTGCAGTTTTGTAACCTAAACAATACCTCATAGGAGGGCCAAAGCAGCGGACCCAGATAATTGGCCTACAACCAACTATCAGTATTCGAAGAGCACATCAACCACAGGCCTCTGCGGTCACATCAGAAAGCACCACCTTGAGTTATACACGCTCTTAGCCCCTCAAAAGGGTTGGAAACCTCTCCTGTCGCAGGCCCCATCCCAAGTTACAACCGAGGCTGAAGCCTCACAAGTCCCACGACAGGGCGAGTTCGACGTGCAGAGGTTCCACAGGTGTCTACTCAATTTTATTGTCGCTGATGACCAGGTGCGACATCTTTTGTCTTTTTTATATTTACCGTGCTCATGTTTCCTTGTTTCGAATTGCAAGTCTCTGAACGTTGTGGAATGCCCTGAGTTCAGACAGCTTCTCCTCCTTCTATGACCTGATCTCAAGAAAAGTATCCCCCATCGAACGAAGATACGCGCGCTCCTTCTCCAAGCTTGGAGAGAGTATTTTCAAGAATTGTGGCGCGACCTCGCGGCATGTTTCCCTCACCCTCTTTCGTAGTTCGTATATCTTCTCATTTCTTACATCCAGGCTGCTATGGGGCATGTCTCCATAACAGCGGACACGTGGTCTGATCAGTCATCCAACTCTTATCTGGCAGTCACCACCCATTGGGTTGCAGCGGTCGAGGGAACCTCGGCTTTACAACTAAAATCAGCTCTTATTGCGTTTCACCGCCTTCGACAGGGCCATACTGGAAAGGAACTAGCGAAAACCATGATGTACCTTCTGGATAGGGCCGGTATCACACTTAACGTGAGGCAGCGACATTCTTCTGGTCATCGATGGACGCTCATTACTCTACAAGGTTGGGCATTTTACTCTTGACAATGCCTCCAATAATGAGACCATGATGGCGACGCTCGAGGGAATGTTCGCACAGCGCGACATTACCTTTGATGCGCACGATCGTCGTATTATGTGTTTCGCTCATGTCATCAATCTTTGCTCTGGACGGGCAATACTCGCCGCGTCTGACGGAGATGCCAACGATGACGGTTACGATTCGTCCGATGATGCCATCGTTCCTTCTAATCCCATATCGCGAGCTTGCGCAGTGGTCCGAGTCATTCGAGGATCAGGTCAGCGTCGAGACGCCTTCGATTCAACTGTCAAACATGGCAACAAGAATGGGTGGTTCACAAAGGGGGAGTCGTCTGAGGTTACCCAAGTCGAACCCCTGCAGCTCCTGCGCGATGTCCGCACGAGGTGGGATTCCGTTTATCACATGCTGACCCGACTCCTGGCAATGCGTCCTGTAAGCCCGACCCTCATCACTGTAATATATGCTAACTAATCAACTCAACAGGCTCTCGATTACCACCTCTCTCTCGCCAAGAATCGGAAGGAACTGGGCAAGTACCGGATCTCGTCTCACGACTGGGATGTGATAGAAGATATCCAGACCGTTTTGAAAGTAAGTCACGTGCAAGGTATCGGACATATGCTAATGAAATCATGCCAATAGATTCCGCACACTGTCCAGCAGACCATGTCACTCGAGAAAACACCGGTCTTGTGCGGTTCCATTCCCACGTTTGAGGTGTTCATGTCGGCATGGGAGAAGCTTGCTAAAGGAAACCAACGTCTGGAGAAATTCATCCAACCTGGGCTCGACTGGGCATACAAGTATTACGATCGCATGGATTGCACGAGAGCATATGTTATTACGATGTGTAAGTGCTTTTGTCTTCCTGCCCTGGATAATTAGGCTAACTGGCGCCCGTAGTCCTGCACCCCGATGTGCGTCT
>Ga0307510_10001095_pt1 | contig 28880 bp, 25 predicted proteins | sample 12_EM_MG_FD_207224 | JGI IMG/M metagenome (GOLD analysis project Ga0307510, IMG submission 207224) | Populus trichocarpa ectomycorrhiza microbial communities from riparian zone in the Pacific Northwest, United States - 12_EM | ecosystem: Host-associated > Plants > Roots > Unclassified | place... | reverse complement strand
AGCGCCAGCCACCACAGCGTGCGGGGCGGGAAACTGACGTAGAGCAGCACTCCGGAGAGGGCGGCTACGGCGGCCGGGACCAGACGGACGAGCCGGGCAAGGCGCGCTGCGGGCGCGGCCTGGGGCTCCAGCTGGTCCGACTCGTCCACGGAAGTTGCGGTGACGGTCACTCCGGGAGTGTACGGCGGTTGACCTTGGGGCCGACAGCACGGTCCGGATGGCAGCACGGGGCACTGAACAGGCCGGGAGCAGCATCGTTCCTGCGCAACTCGTCCACAAATCGGTCATCAGCCGTTACGGTGTGCCGAAGCCCCTGTCGTGCGGTCGGTCCAGGCCGGCGGCCGGGGTCGGTCACGGGTCGGGGGGCTCGGTTCAGGGGGCGGCGGGGTGGGTTCCACGGGGATGGCGTCGGCGACCGGTCCGGACGCCGACAGCGAGAGACGAAACGTTTCGGATGCCGTAGGTGTCGCGGTGCTCGGGGCGTGTGCCGCGTGGTCGCTGATCACCGCCGCGATGCACGACGGCCGGCCCGAGGGGGTGCTGCTCGCGGTCCTGGCGGTCTCCGCCGGGTACGCGTCGGGGCGGATCTCCGGGGCGCTCGTGCCGGTCGCCGCGCCGTGTGCCGGAGCACTGGCGGGGCTCGGTCTGGCGCTGGCCGAACCGCGGCTCGCCCCGGGCCCCCAGTTCGTCGCCCCGCTCGGCCACGCCGGAGCCACCGCGGCCCTGCTGACCCTGGCCGTCGGTTCCGCGTGCTGCGCGGCCTGGGCCGCCCCGGCCCCGGCGCTGCGGCTCGCGCTGCGGCTGCTGGCCGCGGGGATCACGGTCACCGCGCTCGTCCTGGGCTCGGTCTCGGGGTTCGCCACGTGTACGGCGGTGTTGCTGTGCTCGTTCGCCGCCGGCCGGATGCAACTCCGCGGTCTCGGTGTCGTGGGCCTCGGCCTGGCCGCGGCGCTGGCGACCGGGGCGACCTGGGCCATCGCCGGGAACGTGCTGCCGGACGGGCTCACCGAGTCCCTGGAGGGCCAGCTGAGCCCGCACCGGGTCCAGCTGTGGCAGGACGCCCTGCACATGGCGCACCAGGATTCCGCCCTGGGGGTGGGCCCGGGACGCTTCGGGGAGCTGAGCGGCGCGGCGGCCGAGGCCCTGCTGCCGGACGGGAAACCTCACTCGGCGCCGTTCCAGATGGCGGCCGAGCAGGGAATCGTCGGCGTGCTCCTGCTGGCGGCGGCCTTCTGCTGGGTCCTCCACGCGCTGTGGCGCACTACGCGCTCCACGCCGATCGCGCTCACCGCGGGGGCCGCGCTGACAGGGCTCGCGGTCATCGCCTCGGTGGGCAACGCGCTCAGTTTCACCACGGTCACGGCCGGCGCGGGTTTCCTGGCCGGGCTGGCCACGGCCCACCCGATCACCGACGACGCCTCACGCACCGCCCCGGACGCACGCGTGCGTGGCGATCGCTTCGCCCCGTGAGGGGCGAGGGTGACGTCAGTGCACCGCGCCGGGCGTGGGCGGCACCAGCCGGTCCGTGATGATCCGTACTGCTGTCTCCGCGTTGTCCACGGTGATGGTGAACGTGTGCCCGTCCCACAGCCGCAGCACGATGCCCTCGCCCCGTCGTACGACGACGGCGGTGCCCTTCTCGGGCCGCCAGCGGTAGCCCCAGCCGCCCCACTGGCGCGGGGTGACGTGCGGGACGAACTCGGCGCCCGCGACGCTGGCGAGGGGGATGCGGCGGCGCGGCACACCGATGTGGCCGCAACGCACTTCGAGGGTCTCCGTGTCGACCTTCAGGGCGACGTGCACGAAGGCGAGCGTGCCGAACAGCATGAGCAGTCCGGCCGCGATGCACCCGACGACGGACATGGCGAGCGGGGCGATGCCGGACTCCCAGGCGGAGTCCACGGCCAGCTCGATGCCGAGCGCCATGCAGGCGGCACCGGCGAGCGCCAGCAGCCACTGGAACCGGTTCGTGGCGCGTCCGGTCCAGATCTCGGTCTGCGGGAAGGTTTCGTCGCGGGGCTGGTCCCTCATGCCTACGAGACTACTCAGGTTTCGCTGCGCGGGTACCGCGTCGCAGAGGGTGACCGTATTGCGCGACGACAAGGTGGACGCACAACGTCCGCTTCTTCGCCGGTGGTCAGTGGGCGGGGGTGACGGCCCGCAGCAGCCGGCCTTCCGCGTAGGCCGCCGCCTCGACGGGCAGCGGGCCCTCACGACCGCTCAGCAGCACCGTCAGGGTGCCGTCGGCCGGCGCCTCGGGTGCGGGCTGCGCACCGATCCGGCGCAGCGCCTGGGCGGCGACCGCGTCGGCGGAGCCGTGCAGGACGAGCGGCGGGCGGTCGGGGCGCTGGACGGCCGCGCGGATGCGTTCGGCGACGATTTCGTAATGGGTGCAGCCCAGGACGACGGTCGTTACATCGTCGGGGGTGAGCGCGGCGGCCGCGGCGATGGCGGCGTCGATGGCCGTCTCGTCCGCGTGTTCCACGGCCTCGGCCAGTCCCCAGCAGGGGACCTCGGTCACCGGCACTCCTTCGGCGAAGTCCTCGATGAGACCGCGCTGATAGGGGCTGCCGGTGGTGGCGGGCGTGGCCCAGATCGCGAAGGGCGTGCCGCCGGCGGCGGCCGGTTTGATCGCCGGGACCGTGCCGATGACCGGGATGCCCGGCTCCAGGAGGTCCCGCAGTGCGGTCAGGGCGTGGACCGTGGCCGTGTTGCATCCGATGATCAGGGCGTCGGGCCGGTGCGCGGCGGCGGCCTCGGCGACGGCCAGGGCGCGCCGCGTGAGGTCTTCCGGAGTCCTCGGTCCCCAGGGCATGCCGTCGGGGTCCAGGGAGAGCACGAGATCCGCGTCGGGGCGTACGCGTCGTACCGCCGCGGTGGCCGCCAGAAGGCCGATTCCGGAGTCCATGAGCGCGATCTTCACCCGGCCACGATAGACGATGGCCTCTGTGGAGCCGCTTCCTTGGGGCAAACTGCGCCCGTGAGCACCCTCGCGTGGACCGCCGCCGTATCACTCGCCGCCTGGCTGTGGCTGCTGCTCTGTCAGGGCTTCTTCTGGCGCACGGACGTCAGACTCCCGACCCGTACCGACCCGGACGACTGGCCGTCGGTCTGCGTGGTCGTGCCGGCCCGCGACGAGGCCGCCGTACTGCCGGAGAGTCTGCCCTCGCTGCTCGCCCAGGACTATCCGGGGCGGGCGGAGATCTTCCTTGTCGACGACGGGAGTTCCGACGGCACCGGGGAGCTGGCCCGTGAACTCGCTCGGACGCGGGGCGGGTTGCCGCTGACAGTGGGCTCCCCCGGTGAACCTCCGGCGGGCTGGACGGGCAAGCTGTGGGCCGTACGGCACGGTGTCGAGCTGGCACGCGCGCGTGACCCCGAGTATCTGCTCCTGACGGACGCGGACATCGCGCACGCCCCGGACAGCCTGCGGGAGTTGGTGGCGGCGGCACGCACCGGTGGCTTCGACGTCGTCTCGCTGATGGCCCGGCTGCGGGTGGAGAGTCCCTGGGAGCGGCTGGTGGTGCCGGCGTTCGTCTACTTCTTCGCGCAGCTGTATCCGTTCCGCCGGATCGGCCGCAAGGGAGCCCGCACCGCGGCGGCGGCGGGCGGCTGCGTCCTCCTGCGCGCCGATACGGCAGAACGGGCGCGGATCCCGGACGCCATCCGGCACGCGGTCATCGACGACGTGGCACTCGCACGAGCTGTCAAGGGCGGTGGGGGCCACATCTGGCTGGGGCTCGCCGACCGGGTGGACAGCGTGCGCCCCTATCCGCGACTGCACGACCTGTGGCGGATGGTCTCGCGCAGCGCGTACGCGCAGCTGCGGCACAACCCGCTGCTCCTCCTGGGCACCGTCGTGGGGCTGGCGCTGGTGTATCTCGTGCCGCCGGTGGCCCTGTTCGTGGGGCTGGGCGCGGGAGGTGCGGGGGCCGCGCTTCTCGGCGGGCTCGCGTGGCTGGTGATGACGGGGACGTACGTCCCGATGCTCCGCTACTACGGGCAGCCGTTGTGGCTCGCTCCCCTGCTGCCGTTCACCGCGTTTCTGTACCTCCTGATGACGGTCGATTCCGCGGTGCAGCACTACCGGGGGCGCGGGGCGGCCTGGAAGGGCCGCACCTACGCACGTCCGGACGCCGTCGTCGGCGAGGAGAGCTGAGGGATCACTTGCGCCCAGGGGTCCAGTTCATGCCCCACCCGTAGATGCGGTCGACGGTCCGCTGCGGGCTCACGCCACGGTCGGGGACGAGGTAGCGGGCCTCGCGCTGGACGACGAGGTCGCCCCCGGTGTTGGTGATCAGGGCGAGCGCGCACACCGTGGAGGGGACCGTGCACTCGTCGAGCGAGAAGTCGATCGCGGCGCCGTGCTGCGGCTGGAGGGTGACGGTGGCGTGCAGGTCGGCGAAGGAACGTGCGCCCTCGTAGATGGTCACGAAGACGAGGATGCGCCGGAAGTCCCGGATGTGGTCGAGGTTGACGGTGAGGTTCTCGCCGCTCGCGGACGCGCCGGTGCGGTCGTCGCCGTCGAGGTGGATGTACGGGGGCTGCTGCAGGGAGCCGTACGCGTTGCCGAGGGCCTGGACGACACCCTTGCGGCCGTCGGCCAGTTCGTACAGGGCGCACAGGTCGAGGTCGAGGTCCGCGTGCATCGCGACCGCACGGCCGCGCTTGCTGCCCCAGCCCGAGAACTGCTTGCGCACCTCCCAGTTGAGGTTCACGCGCAGGGCGCCCGAGGTGCCGCCCTGCTTGGTCAGGGAGACCGAGGGGGCCGCCTTGGTGAGCGTCACCTTGGACAGCCGGACGGGGGCGGTGGGCGGCATCGGGGGCGGAGGAGGCGGCGGAGCCGTCGTCATGGGCGGAGCCACGGTCACCGGCGGCGGAGGCAGGTTCACCGGCGGTCCCGAGGGCGGCGGCATGGTGACGGCCGGTGCCGCCTGCTGCGGTTCGTCCACGGTGATGCCGAAGTCGGTCGCCAGGCCTTCGAGCCCACTGCCGTAGCCCTGGCCGACGGCCCGGAACTTCCAGGCGCCCTGGCGGCGGTAGAACTCGCCGAGCACGAAGGCGGTCTCGACCGTCGCGCCCGTGCTGTCGAAGCGGGCGACGACGGTGTTCTGCACGGCGTCCCGGACCTCGATGTACAGATCGGGGACCTGGCCGAACGTTCCGCCGTCGGCGGAGGCGGCGAGGACGACCCGGTCCACGGCGGGCTCCACGCGCGCGAGGTCGACGAGCACGGCGTCGGTCAGCCGCCCGCCGGCGTTGTTCTTGCCCTCGTGGCGGACCGCGCCGGAGGAGTGCGTCGGCTGGTTGTAGAAGACGAAGTCGGCGTCGGTACGGACCTTCCCGTCGACCAGGAGCAGGGCCGAGGCGTCCGCGTCGGGGACTCCGGGGCCGGGCCGCCACCCCAATTCGACGCGCAGTGCCGTCGTCGGCACCGGAACATTCGATCCTTTCGGCATTGACATGTCCTGCCCCCATCGCGTGTCACCGTGCCAGGACACGCCCCGGCAGCCCATTGGGTGTCTACTCGCACAACCTATTCCCCGGGGCCGCGAACGCCCATGAGGAGCGCGGCAACACCCGTGGCCAACCCCTGGTAACCCGCCGGGAACTCGGGCTTTACACGATCCGAACGCGGATCCATGCCCTTTTTTGACAAGTTCGCTCGCATTGGGGATCCCATGCCACTGCCGACACGGAAAACAACCCTCTAATCGGTCTCCCCAACCACCACATCGTGGGCTTAACTTATGTGCCATGACCTCCCCCCGCTCCACTTATGGCGGCGGCTACTACTCCGCCTCCTTCCCGGACACTCCGATCTACGACTCCCTCGTGGCCGAGCGGGGGACCCCGCAGATCGCCCCGATCCGGGTTCCCGCCGCGTACGACATGCCGGGGAGCAACCTGCCCGCGCTGCCGTCGGCGCTGCCCGCCCTCCCGGCGGGTCCCTCGCAGACCCCCTACGGCTACCCGCAGGCACAGCAGCCCTCACCGCTGCAGCAGGCGCCCGCCGCCTACATCCCGCAGCAGGCCCCGCCGCGCGGTTACGGCCAGCAGCAACAGCAGCCACGTCCGATGGCGGCCCCGGCCGGCTACGAGACGATGCGTCCGGCGGCTCCCCGCCCGGCCCCCGCTCCGTACCAGCAGGACCCGTACAGCAACAACCAGCAGTACCGCGGTTACTGATCCGCACCCTGCGCTGTCGGTGCCGCCTGGCACGATGGAGTGATGGGGAATGCGGAGCTGCGGTCGATCCACGTTCATCCGGTCAAGGCGCTCCGGGGCTTCTCTCCCCGGGAGGCTCAGGTGGAGCCTTGGGGGCTGGCCGGTGACCGACGCTGGGCGCTGATCGACGACGGGGGAAAGGTCGTCACGCAACGCGAGCACCCGCGTCTCGCACTGGCCGCCGCCGAGCTTCTGCCCGGCGGCGGTGTTCGTCTGTCCGCGCCCGGCCTCGACCCGTTGACCGTGCCCGTTCCGGAGCCGGTCGCCACCGTGCCGATGGAGATCTTCGGCACCAAGGTGGACGCGGTGCCGGCCCTGGACGCCGCGCACGTGTGGTGCGGCGCGTATCTGGGGTTCGGGGTCCGTCTCGTCCACATGGACGATCCGGCCAAGCGCCGCCCCGTCGACCCGGAGTACGGGCTTCCCGGTGAGACGGTCGGCTTCGCCGACGGCTATCCGCTGCTGCTGACCTCCGAGGCGTCCCTGGACGCCCTCAACGCCCTGATCGCGCAAGGCGATTACCCCGCCGAAGGGCCGCTGCCCATGAACCGGTTCCGGCCCAACGCGGTCGTGGCGGGTACGGCCGCCTGGGCCGAGGACGACTGGTCGCGCGTGGCGATCGGCGAGGTGGCCTTCCGGGTCGCGAAGATGTGCGGGCGCTGCGTCGTGACCACCACCGACCAGGCCACCGCCGAGCGCGGCAAGGAGCCGTTGCGCACCCTGGCCCGGCACCGCCGTATCGGCGGCAGGCTCATCTTCGGGCAGAACCTGGTGCCCCTGTCCACCGGCACGATCCGCGTCGGCGATCGGGTCCGGATTCTCGCGTAGGCGAAGATCCACCGTTGGAGGTGCGGGGGCGGGAACCCTCCCCGTGGGCCCGGTCGTTGAGATCCCGTGAGAAGTTCATGAGAGGCCCGGGGAGAGGTGATTTCGCTCTCTCTTCGACGCTCGTCTCGCGCGAACGGCTCTCCCAGGAGTTATCACGGAGCGGGAAGGGGGTGCGGGACGGTGGGAGCAATCAGGGGTCTGTGGCGCTGGCGGCGCAATCCGCTGCGTCGCGCGACCGATCTGGTCGAGGCCTGGCTGGCGCTCGTGGTCCTGCTGGTGGTCCTGGTCGCCGCGCCCTTGATCGGCTCGCTCGTCGGCGCCGTCGCGCAGGACAGCCTGCAGCGGTCGGTGCGTGAGCAGCGCGCGGACCGGCATGCCGTGACGGCGACGGTGGTCAAGAAGCTGAAGGGGGCCGAGCTGGACCCCGACCCCGACTCGGCCACCGCACGGGACGTCCGCACCCGGGTCCTCGCCGACTGGACCGCACCGGACGGCACCGTCCAGCACGGCGCGGTGATGGCGAGCCTCAACACCCCGCACACGGGCGACCACTTCAAGGTCTGGACGGACCGGCACGGCCGCATAGTGGCCCGCCCGCTGGACTCGGCCACGGCGACGACGCACGCCGTGCTCGCCGGGTTCGGCGCGGCACTGCTGACCGCCGGGCTCGTCGACAGCAGCCGACGGTTCGTGCTGTGGCGCATGGTCCGCCGCAGGTACGCGCGTTGGGACCGGGCATGGGAGCGGGCGGGCCCGGACTGGGGCCGGACCGGTACCGGCAGCTGACAGCCTTCCGGCTCTGGTCAACCCACCGCCCGCACGCACGCTACGGTGGACCGGCGAAGGCTTCGGCATCAACCCGCGTACCACGAGGTGGGGGCACAGCAGCGCCATGGCACAGGGCACGGTCCAGGTGACGCACACCGGTACATCGAGGTGGCGGCGCCGCACAGGTGAGTACGCGTCGCTCGCCGCCGCCCTGGAGGCCGCGGCCGAGGGAGACGTCCTCACCGTCGCTCCCGGCACCTACCGGGAGAACCTCGTCGTACAGCGGTCGGTGACCCTGCGCGGCCCCGAGGGTTCGCCCGGCTCGGTGCGCATCGCGCCCCTGGACGGCGTGCCCTTGACCGTCCGCGCCTCCGCTGTGGTCCAGGACCTGCATGTCGAGGGCCAGGACTCGGCCGCACCCGCGCTCCTTGTCGAGGAGGGCGCACCGGAGTTGACGGACCTTCGGATCGTCACTCGCTCCGCGTCCGGCATCGAGGTGCGCGGCGGTGCCCGCCCCACCGTGCGGCGCTGCACCGTCGACAACCCGGCCGGCATCGGGATCGCCGTACTCGACGGCGGTGGCGGGGTGTTCGAGGAATGCGAGGTCGTCTCGGCCGGCCAGGCGGGCGTCGCGGTCCGCGGCGGCGGCCACCCGCGCCTGGAGCGCTGCCGCGTCCACCACACCTCGGGGGTGGGCCTGTCCGCCACAGGCGAGAACTCCTCACTGGAGGCGGTGGGTTGTGAGGTCTACGAGACACGCGGCAGCGGCGTCCAGATCACCGGCCGGGCCACCGCGCACCTCACCGACTGCGATGTGCACCGTACGACCGCGGACGGCGTGACCCTCGACACGGACGCGGTGCTGACGCTGGCCGACTGCCGCATCCACGACATCCCGGAGAACGCGGTGGATCTGCGTTCCCGTTCGGTCCTGACGCTGACCCGGACGACGGTGCGTCAGTTCGGGCGCAACGGACTGTCGGTGTGGGACCCGGGCACGCGCGTGGACGCCAACCAGTGCGAGATCTTCGACAGCACGGGCGACTATCCGGCGGTGTGGGTCAGCGACGGCGCGACCGTGGTCCTGGACTCCTGCCGGGTGCACGACGTACCGGACGCGCTGTTCGTGCTCGACCGCGGCTCGCGCGCGGACGTCGTCGACAGCGACATCTCCCAGGTCCGCAACACGGCCGTGTCGGTGAGCGACGGCGCGACCGCACAGCTCGACGACTGCCGGATCAGGGACGCGGCCACGGGCGCGTGGTTCCGCGACCACGGCAGCGGCGGCACCCTGAACAACTGCACCGTGGACGCCACCCAGACCGGCGTGATCGTCACCAAGGGCGCCGACCCCACCATCGAGCGCTGCACGGTCGACTCCCCCGCCGAGGCGGGCTTCTACGTCTCCGCGGGCGGCCGGGGCACCTTCCTGGGCTGCCGCGTGACGGGCAGCGGCGGCTACGGCTTCCACGTCATAGACGGCTGTCGTACGACGCTGAAGAAGTGCCGTACGGAGCGGTGCGCGCGCGGCGGTTACGAGTTCGCGGACGCCGGACCGGACGCCGGACCCGGCACGGGACCCGTCGTCGAGGACTGCACCAGCGACGAGAGCGGCCTCAAGCCGCCCACCGCCCATGAGACGGCCGTGGAGACAGCGAGCCAGTCGACCAGCGTGCTGGGCGCGATCCCAGGCCAGCGCACGGCCGAGCAGGACCCGCTGATCACCGCGACGGACCCGGAGAAGGAGTCACGGTCCTCCAAGGCCGTCCTCGGTGAACTCGACGCGCTGGTCGGCCTGGACAGCGTCAAGCGCGAGGTGCGCGCCCTCACCGACATGATCGAGGTGGGCCGCCGCCGCCAGCAGGCCGGCCTCAAGGCGGCCTCCGTCAAACGGCACCTGGTCTTCACCGGCTCCCCCGGCACCGGCAAGACGACGGTCGCCCGCCTCTACGGCGAGATCCTCGCCTCCCTCGGGGTCCTGGAGAAGGGCCATCTCGTCGAGGTGTCCCGGGTCGACCTGGTCGGCGAGCACATCGGTTCCACCGCGATCCGCACCCAGGAGGCCTTCGACAAGGCGCGCGGCGGAGTCCTGTTCATCGACGAGGCGTACGCCCTCTCTCCGGAGGACTCGGGACGCGACTTCGGTAAAGAAGCCATCGACACGCTCGTGAAGCTGATGGAGGACCACCGGGACGCGGTCGTGGTGATCGTCGCGGGCTACACGGCGGAGATGGAGCGGTTCCTGTCCGTCAACCCCGGTGTGGCGTCCCGTTTCTCACGGACCATCACCTTCAGCGACTACAACCCCGAGGAGCTGCTCAGGATCGTCGAGCAGCAGGCCGAGGAGCACGAGTACCGGCTGGCCGAGGGCGCGCCCGAGGGGCTGACGAAGTACTTCACGGCGATCCCGAAGGGCGCCGCGTTCGGCAACGGCCGTACGGCGCGCCAGACCTTCGAGGCGATGGTGGAGCGGCACGCGAGCCGGGTCGCCCAGTTCGAGGAGCCGAGCACGGACGACCTGACCCTGCTCTACGCCGACGACCTGCCCGAGCTGCCCTGAGGCGGCACCTCGGGCCGCAGCCGGGCCAGCAGCCGCTCACGCTCCTCGGCGAACACCGGGTCGGCCTGGTAGTCGGAGTGGCCGAGGATCGGCGCGGGCAGCGGATGCCGTGGCGTACGGCCGTACTCCAGCGGGTCCTTGAGGGGTGGTTCGTGGTCGACCTCGGGGCCGCAGTCACCGGACACGCGCACCGGGCCGCCGATGGGGTCGGTGAGCCGGTACAGATTGCGCCAACAGTCGACCTCGCGGTGCAGCCGGCTGAGCGCGGCCGGTCCGAAGTGGGCCGGGAACCAGCGGCCGTAGAGGCGCTCCAGGGGTGAGCCGTAGGTGAGCAGGGCTACGCGTTTGCGCTGGGCGGGCTTGAGTTGCCAGGCCGCGGCCGCGGCGAGGACGCTGCCCTGGGAGTGGCCCGAGAGGACGAGGCGGCCGCCGGTGGCGCGGGTCCAGGTGGCGATCCGCCAGGTCAGGTCGGGCACCGCGCGCTCGGCGTAGCAGGGCGGGGCGAAGGGGTGGGCGGCGCGCGGCCAGAACGTGCCGACGTCCCACAGGATGCCGATGGTGCGCCGCGCGGAGGCGTCCTTGTAGGCGCGTCTGCCCCAGGTGACGAAGAGTATGAAGCCGAGCCCGATCAGCCAGGAGCCGAGGCCCTGTGAGGTCTGGGCGGCGCCGTGCACGAAGGCGTGGCCCTCCTCCCCGGCCCGTTCCGGTGTCCTGTCGGTGGTGAAGGCGCCGACGAGCGCTCCGGCGCCCAGGAGCAGCGTCGCGGTGGAGACGACGGCGGCGAGGAGGGGGCCGCGGTCGGTGAGCGCGGCCATCGCGCGCGTGCTCGCGATCCGGCCGGTGCGCGCCCGGTCCTTCCGCTCGCCCGGGTAGTCGTGCGCCACCGCGGCCAGTTCGCTACGGCGCAGCCGCCAGGTGCGGTGGCCGAGTCCGGCGCACAGGACGAGGACGACGACGAGCAGGGTCGGGATCACCGAGGCCTGCCAGGTGAGCAGGACGGGCGGGCCCGCGATGGACGTTCCGGTGCCGTCCAGCCAGTCGGAGACCCGCTGCGAGACCCCGCCGGACATCACACCGCCCAGGGCGCAGGCCAGCATCGCCACGGCCGGTCCGCCGAGGCCGTGCATCGCGGAACGCGGGTCGGGGTGGGTGCGGTACAGCAGGTGGGCGACGACAGCGAGGGCGACCACCAACAGGCCCTGGACCAGGGCGATTCCGCCGAAGGCGGTGTCTCCGGGCAGCCGCCCGGACGACTGCCATCCCGGGCGCGACCAGCCCGCGTACAGCAGGGCGAGGGCGAGCACCAGGAGTGCGCCGAGCGGCAGGCGTCGTACGAGACGGCGGTCGAGCGCCTGGTCGAGGCGGTTCTCGCTGCGGCCGCGACGGCACACCACGTAGACCACGACGAACGCGAGGCCGGCGAGTGCGAACTCCAGGAGTACGCCGGGACCGGCCAGTGGGTCGGAGCCGTCGGGCCCGCGGTCGAAGCGGGCCGTCGGGACGGTGACGGCCGCGGCGACCGTCAGGAGGCCGGCCGCCGTGTGGGCGGCGCGCAGTCGGGCCACCAGGCGGCGGCCGTACCAGAAGCCGGGGCGGCCCAGAGCGCTGTGGCCGGTCTCGTCGTCGGGCTCGGGTCGGCGGGACATCGGCTGCTGTGACTCGTACTCGCTCCAGGTACGGCGGGAGAGGTACCAGAGGAGGACGGTGAGCGCGGTCGGCACCAGGGCGGCGAGCGCGAGGCGGCGGCCGGGCCGGCTCCACCAGCTGTCGTGCGACATCGTGGGCGACAGGAAGCCCAGCCAGGTGTGCCGTGCGGCGCACGCGCGCGTGCCGGCGCACTGCCAGGCGGCCAGGTCGAGGGCGACCTCGCAGGCGGCCGCGACAAGCAGCACGGTCAGGGTCAGTCCCGCGAGCCGCACCAGCAGGCCGTAGAAACGCACCGTCCGTTGCCGGCCGCGGGCGGTGGGGCGCATCCAGTGCGCGAGGTTGACGACCATGAACGGCAGCAGCAACAGCCACAGGGCGCGCGTGCCGTTGCCCGAGGTGAGGTTGCACCAGACGTAGGCCTCGCGGATCGGTCCGTCGCGCTGGTCGGCGGGCCGGGACTCGGCGTCCACGTCGGCGGCCCGCCGGAAGACGGCAGCCGTGTCGTCGCCGGTGATCCGCACCGTGCGTGGATCGCCGAGCATCTCCTCGGGTGTGGTGCCGCCGACTCCGTGGACCAGGAGTTCCAGGGCGGGTTCGGTCTGATCGAGCCGTCCGGCAGGGCTCTTCGCCTCGGTCGTGACGGCATGTTCCTGTACACGCTCCACTGTTCGCACATCCCCCGTGACGCACTGTTCGTCTGTGTCCGTGTGCACACCAGGATCGTCCTTTCCGGCGCGTCGCACACGCCCCGTCACCGAATCTCCCCCGATCGGTGTGACACGCGAGCGACGGATGATGACTGAATGACATGTGCGCGTCGGGACAGGCGGTGGCGCGGTGCTTGCGGGGGCGTGCGAGTATTGGGGCGTCCGCGCACCGCAGCCGGGAAGAATGTCCTGGTCGGGGCGGGCGCGCGGGCAGTGTGACGGGTTGCGGCGAAAGGACCGGAGCGTACGTGAGTGAGAATCAGAACCTCCTCGCGGAGCAGCGGCGCGCCCTGATCCTCGACGAGGTCCGGCGCCGCGGTGGCGTCCGCGTCAACGAACTGACCCGCAAGCTCGGCGTGTCGGACATGACCGTGCGCCGCGATCTCGACGCGCTGGCCCGCCAGGGCGTCCTGGAGAAGGTGCACGGCGGGGCGGTCCCGGTCGTCGAGGCGAGCACGCACGAGCCGGGCTTCGAGGCGAAGTCGGGTCTTGAGCTGACCGCCAAGGAGGACATCGCGCGGGCGGCGGCGGAGTTGGTGGCGCCGGGTACGGCGATCGCGCTCTCGGGCGGTACGACGACGTACGCGCTCGCGCATCACCTCCTCGAGGTCCCCGATCTCACCGTGGTCACCAACTCGGTGCGGGTGGCGGACGTCTTCCACGCGGCACAGCGGAACTCGGGGCAGCGGCAGGGCGCGGCGACGGTCGTACTGACCGGCGGAGTGCGCACCCCCTCCGACTCTCTGGTGGGACCGGTGGCCGACCAGGCGATCGCGGCGCTCCACTTCGACATGCTGTTCCTCGGCGTGCACGGCATATCGATCGAGGCCGGCCTGTCGACCCCGAACCTCGCCGAGGCCGAGACCAACCGCAGGCTCGTGCAGTCCGCGCGACGGGTCGTGGTCGTCGCCGACCACACCAAGTGGGGGACGGTGGGCCTGAGTTCGTTCGCCGCGCTGGAACAGGTCGACACGCTGGTGACGGACGCGGGGTTGCCGGTCGAGGCGCGTGCGGACATCTCCGAGCATCTACGGCTCGTGGTGGCGGGCGAAGCCGGTGACGGGGCAGACATCTGACGTCCCGTCAGCTAGGGTGACGCCTTCTCCGACCCCAACTGCCGTCGCGTAGTGGAGGTTTGACCATGGCTCACCGTCTGCGTCCGGTGGGGATCGACTTCGTCGAGACCGCGCCCGTACGACTGGTCTTCGCGCGGGAGGTTGCCGCGCCGCCCGACGCCGTGTTCAGTGCGCTCGCCGAGGATGTGGCCGGCTGGAGTGAGTGGTTCTCGGCAGTGGCGTCGGCCCGGCCCACCGGCGACGGGGCCGGGCGGGAGATCCGGCTGCGGGGCGGGACGCGGTTCGACGAGACCGTGTTGGTGGCCAAGTCGCCGGAGGCGTATGCGTATCGCGTTGACGCGACGAACGCGCCGGGGATTCGCGCGTTGGTCGAGGAGTGGCGATTGGCTCCTGCCGGGGGTGGGACTCGGGTTCAGTGGACGTTCGCCGCGGATGGGGCTGCGCCGTTTCGGGGTGTGTTGCGGGTGGCGCGGCCTGGGTTGGGGCGGGCGTTCAGGGATGCGGTGACGGCGTTGGATCGGCGGCTGGCGCGTTAGTGGTGCCGTTGCGTGCGTCGGTCGGCTGCTGCGCCGTCGTGGCTGGTCGCGCCCACGTGGCGGAGCCGCACATCGATACAGCCCCGCGCCCCTAAAAGAAGGGGCGTTGCCCACCTCGGCAGCCAGAAGTTCACCTTGGCCATACTCCCGTTGCCAACAGCGAGGTGATCGCCTCGCTGTACGGGGTGATGTCCAGGCCCTGCGCCGTCAGCCACGCGTCCGAGTAGTACTTGTCCAGGTAGCGGTCGCCCGGGTCGCACAACAGGGTTACCACGCTGCCCTGTTGGCCTGCTGCGACCATCTCGGCGATGATCTTGAGGGCGCTCCAGAGGCCGGTACCGGTGGAGCCGCCCGCCTTGCGGCCGATGGCTTGTTCCAGGGCTCTCACGGCGGCGACGCTGGCCGCGTCCGGAACCTTCATCATGCGGTCGATGGCGCCGGGGACGAAGCTCGGCTCCATACGGGGGCGGCCGATGCCCTCGATGCGGGAGCCGCAGTCGCGGGTGACGTCCGGATCGCCGGTGGTCCAGCCCTCGAAGAAACAGGAGTTCTCCGGGTCGGCGACACAGACACGGGTGTCGTGCTGCATGTAGTGGACATAGCGCGCCAGGGTCGCCGAGGTACCGCCGGTGCCGGCCGTGGCGACGATCCAGGCGGGCTCCGGGAAACGCTCCAACTCCAGCTGACGGAAGATGGATTCGGCGATGTTGTTGTTGCCGCGCCAGTCCGTGGCCCGCTCCGCGTAGGTGAACTGGTCCATGTAGTGGCCGCCGGTCTCCACCGCGAGGGCGGCCGACTCCTCGTACATCTTGCGCGGGTCGTCCACGAAGTGGCACTGCCCGCCGTGGAATTCGATCAGACGGATCTTCTCCGCGCTGGTCGTGCGCGGCATGACCGCGATGAAGGGCACCCCGATCAGCTTGGCGAAGTACGCCTCGGAGACCGCCGTGGAACCGCTGGACGCCTCGATCACCGGGCGGGTGGGCCGGATCCAGCCGTTGCAGAGGCCGTAGAGGAAGAGGGAGCGGGCGAGGCGGTGTTTGAGGCTGCCGGTGGGGTGGGTCGACTCGTCCTTCAGGTACAGGTCGATGCCCCACCTCTCCGGGAGCGGGAACCGGAGCAGGTGTGTGTCGGCGGAGCGGTTGGCGTCGGCCTGGACCTTGCGGACGGCTTCTTTGAGCCAGTTCCGATAGTCGGCGTCGCTGCGGTCGACATCGAGGGTGGCACCGGTCAGGGCCTGTGGGGTGGTGCTCACGGTGGGGCTCCTTACGCGTTGCGCCGACGGCGCCTCGCGCGGCCGACACCTCGATCATAGGCACCTTCCGCACGCTTCTCACCTGCATAAACACACCTTTGGGCGGCTCAAAGGCGGCCCTGGGGCAGGGCTGCGGCGGGCTCGCGACGGGGTGCCTCGGGTGGGCGACGGGTTGGCGACGAGCTGTAGGCGGGCCATCGCCGGGGCTTGGGGGCGCACTCGCGCGAGTGCTCCGGATACTCACCGTGACCGAGGAGTACGTACTGGTGCTCGACGGCCCAGGCGGGCAGACTGCACCGGAGCGGGACGAACGTCCTGAACGGGGGCGCACACTGGATCACCAGATGTCCTGGACCAAGGGGGCGGGGAAGCATGGCGGAGCCGGAGTTCACGGCCACGGGCGTGCGGATCGGGAAGCGGCTGCGGTCGCTCACCCGGGCCGGACAGGTCCGGATCAATGACGGCAGGCTGGAGTTGCTCACCAGCTACGGCAGCGAGATCGACAGCGCGCCGGTGCAGGCGGTGCGTGCGTCGAAACCCTGGTTCGCTCCCGAGGATCGGGCGCTGGCCGACCTCAACGGCAACAGGTATCTGCTGACCCTCGGCGAACACGACCCCGCTCCCGGGCAGCCGGGGCCGCCCGCCGCACGACGGTTCATCGAGGCCGTACGCAAGGCGGCGGGGCGGGGCGGCTGAACCTCGCGGCGGACTCTCCGTGTGGTGGATTCTCCGTGCGACGGATTCTCCGTGCAGTGGATTCTCCGTGCGGTGGAGCGGCCGGTCCGTGTCGTGGAGTGGTTCATCCGGGCCGTGCGACGGCTGTTCCGCGCCATTGAAGAGCAGTTGCCGGCCGCGAGTTGCGGGACCGCGGCCCCTGAGTCACTCTGGTCTCACGTCACTCTGGGTTTACCGGCGATAACGCTGCGAACCAGCCCGCCGGACACAACAGCAGGCGGCCTTCCTTGACCACCCTGCTGGATCCGAACTCCGTGTTCTTCCGGACCTCAGTCGGGGAGTCGCAGCCGTGATCAGTCACCCAAGCAGGCACTGCACGGTGGAGCTCCAAGCCCTGCCGTCGCGGATCGGCCAGGTCCGCAGAATCGTATCTGCGCAATTGCGCTACTGGCATCTGGATCCTCTGATAGACCGGGCCGCGCTCGGTGTCACAGAGCTCCTCACCAACGTCCACCGGCACGCCCAGCCCGACAAGACGTGCGTCGTCGAGATCGAGCTGTTGCTGGACCAGCTCATGGTCTCGGTGCACGACCACGATCCCCGGCTTCCGGTCGTGGGGGACATCGACGAGGTCTCCCCTACGGCCACATGTGGGCGCGGGCTCGCGATGGTCGCCGCGGTGAGTGAGAACTGGGGAGTGCGGCCGGACGGGGAGTCCGGGAAGGTCGTGTGGTTCACGCTCACCGCACCCACGCCGGCGACGGCGGCACCGGCTCGTCCGCTGTGTCGTACGGCTGCGGAGAAGCCCGCGCATCGGTTCGTCACCGAGGTCGAGCACCCGGTCGACGGTCACCGGCCCCAACACGCTCCCGCCCGGTCCGCCGTTGCCGGTTGATCGGGCGGTGATTCGTTGCGGGGGGGCTATTGGGCGCCTTGTCCGTGTTGAGGAGGCGGGTGCCTGGGGCTGTGTTTTCGGCGGCGAGGTGCCCGGGCCTGTGTTGAGAAGACGGGTGCCCGGGCCTGTGTTGTAGACGGCGGGACGGCCGGGTTGGTCTTCAGATGGCGACGCACCTGAGCCCTTGTTGAAAACTCGCGATGCTGGACCGGTGTTGGATTGTGCCGTGTGGGTGGGCCGGTGTTGGTTAGGCACCGCGCGCGCACCTCTTTTGGTTCGGTCGCCTTCGGGGCGCCGGGAGCCGGTGTCGAGAGCCCCTACGGCTCCCTCTCGGCCGTCCGCGTGGGGACAGTGGGACTTGGTGGGCCCTCGCCGTCGGTGGAGGTGGACGCCGTGAGTTTCTCCACCCGGGTCAGATCACTCGGTGGCAATCGCCCGTAGTACGTCCAGTCGTGCCGCGCGGCGTGCCGGGCGCAAGCCCGCGAGAGCCCCTGCGCCGACGCCTACCAGGGCCACCACCACTAGTTGGACGGGCGGGAGCGCGAAGGCGAAGGCGCTGTCGCTCGCGCCGTCCGATGCCTTGACCAGGACCCAGCCCAGGAAGGCGCCGAGGGCTAGGCCGCCGAGCGTGCCGAAGGCGGCGACCAGGACCGACTCCCAGCGGACCATCGCCCGGAGTTGGGAACGGGTCTGGCCGACCGCCCTCAACAGGCCCAGTTCGCGGGTGCGTTCGTGGATCGCCAGGGTGAGGGTGTTGGCGATGCCCAGCAGGGCGATCAGGACCGCGAGGGCCAGCAGGGCGTAGACGAGCGTCAGCATCATGTCGATGCCGCCGGCCGAGGATTGCGCGTATTCGTGGCGGGTCTGGACTTGTGGGTTGCCGTAGTGGGCAGCGATCCGATCGACCGCGGCTTTGCCCTTGGCCGTGCTCACGCCGTTCTTGAAGGAGACGGCGACCAGTGTGTCGGAGTCCTGGGTGCGGTGGGGGGCCCAGGCGGCTCGGGTGATGACGTAGTCGCCGGCGAGTTCGGACTGGCCGTAGACCGCGCGGACCGTGAAAGTCTGCTTCTTGCCGTCGGTGAAGGCCAGTTGGGTCTTACTGCCGGTGGTCAGGTGTTGGCGGTCGGCCTCCGTCCTGGTGATGGCGATGCCGTCCGTGCCGAGGGCGGGGAGGGAGCCCTGGATGGTGCCCAAGTCGAAGGTGCGGGCGAGGGCTTTGGGGTCGGTGACTGTCAACGCCCGGCCCTTGCCGTCTACTTCGGCTACTCCTCGGCCCAGGCCCACTGCCGTGTTCACCTCGGGCAGCTTGCCGATGGCTGCGGCGAGTCGAGGGCTCAGGCCGCTGCCGCCCGCGCCGAAGGACGGGGTGCTGACGGCCACGTCACCGGCGAAGGACCGGGACACCGTCTGGTCCATCGTGGCCTTCAACGAGGCGCCGAACACGGTGAACAGGGACACCACGGCCACGCCGATCATCAGCGCGCTCGCGGTGGCGGCCGTACGGCGGGGGCTGCGCAGGGCGTTGCGTCGGGCGAGTCCGCCGGTGACGCCGCGCAGTCGGTCCAGGGGGCTGCCGAGGACGCGTACCGCCGTGGAGGAGGCGACCGGGCCCAGGACCACGAAGGCGACCAGGGCCAGTACCGCGCCAACTCCCGCCAGCAGCAAGGACGGTGAGATCAGTACTCCGGTGAGGGTGGCCCCGATCGCGAAGGCGGCGAGGGCCAGTCCTGTCACCGCTCGGACGCGGGACGCGCCTGACTGGTCCACGGCCGTCTCGCGCAGTGCCGCGAGGGGTGCGGTGCGGCCCGCTCGTACCGCCGGCATGAGTGCGGAGCCCAGGCAGACGATGATGCCGACCGCGAGGGGCAGGACCATGGAGAGCGTGCGGATCACCAAGTCGCCCTCTGGGAAGGGGAATCCGATGGCCGGGAACAGCATCTTCAGTCCGGCCGCGATCCCGATGCCGCCCGCGAGTCCGGCGGCCGACGCGGTCACGGCGACGACGCTCGCCTCGGTGACGGTGGCTGCGGTGACCTGGCGACGGGAGGCGCCGAGGGCACGCAACAGGGCGTTCTCCCGGGTGCGTTGGGCGATGACGATCGCGAACGTGTTGTGGATGGAGAAGGTCGCGACCAGCAGGGCGATGCCGGAGAACACCAGGAGGAACGTGGTGAAGATGGTCAGGAACTGGGACGAGATCATGTCCGTGTTCTCCTGCGCCGAATGCTGACCCGTGATCGCCTCAACTCCCTTGGGGAGTACGGAAGTCAGACGGTCGACCAGTGCCTGCTGGCTTACGCCCGGGCCTGCTCGTACCTGGATGCTCGCCGCCTCGCCAGGCTTCGCGGTGAGGTACTTCTCGGCGTCGGACTGCGTCATGCCGGTGAACGTCACCTGCGCCATGCCGTCCTCGCCGCCGAAGGTCGCGAGGCCGACGATCGTCACCTTGACGGGGTCGGGGGTGCGCAGGGTCGTCGTGTCGCCGATCTTCAAGTGACCCTCGTCGGCGGCACCTCGGTTGATGACAACCTCGCCCGGACCGGCCGGAGTTCGGCCCTCCGCGAGCCGGTACGGGTTGAGCTTCGGGTCGGTGATCCAGTTACCGGCGAGGGTGGGCGGGCCCTTGCCGCCGATGGCCTCGCCGTCGGCGCCGACTAGTTGGCCCGCGCCCTGGATGCTGGGGGCAGCTGCGGCGACGCCGGGGACCTGGTCGATGGTCTTCAGCAGGGCCGTGCTCACCGGTTGCCGTACGCCCTGGCTCTCGCCGGGTGTCGTGATGGCGTCGGCGCTGCGGACCACCGCGTCCGTGCCGCTGGTCGCGTCGCCGAACATGGTGTCGAAGTTGGCGCGCAGCGTGTCGCCCATGACGAGGGTCCCGGCGAGGAAGGCGACCCCGAGGAACACGGCGAGGAACGTACCGGCGAAGCGCCTTTTGTGGGCCCGTAGGGAGGACATGCTGAGGCGGACGGAGGCGTTCATGACCTCACGTCCTCGAAGGCCTTCAGGCGGTCCAGGACTTTTTCGGCTGTGGGGGCTTCCATACGGTCCACCAGGCGTCCGTCGGCGAGGAAGACGACCTCGTCGGCGTGGGCGGCGGCTACCGGGTCGTGGGTCACCATCACGACCGTGCGGTCCGTCTGCCGTACGGCACGGCGGAGCAGTCCGAGGACCTCGCCGCCGGAGCGGGAGTCGAGGTTGCCGGTCGGCTCGTCGGCGAAGACGACCTCCGGCCGGCCCGCGAACGCCCTTGCCACGGCCACCCGTTGCTGCTGGCCGCCGGAGAGTTCCGAGGGGCGGTGGTGGAGCCGGTCGCGCAGGCCGACGACGTCGACGAGCGCGTCGATCCACTCCTGGTCGCCCCTGGCTCCGGAGAGGTCCAGGGGGAGGGTGATGTTCTCGGCGACGGTCAGTGTCGGGACGAGGTTGAAGGCCTGGAAGACGAAGCCGACCCGGTCGCGGCGGAGGAGGGTGAGGCGGCGGTCGTCGAGGGTGCCGAGTTCCGTGTCGCCGATGTACGCGGCGCCGGAGCTGAGCGTGTCGAGTCCGGCCGCGCAGTGCATCAGGGTCGACTTGCCGGAGCCCGAGGGGCCCATGATCGCGGTGAAGCGGCCGGCCGGGAAGTCGACGCTCACCCCGTCCAGGGCGCGTACGGCGGTGTCGCCGACGCCGTACACCTTGACGGCGTCGACGACCCCCGCGGCCGTGCGTGTGGTGGTCGCGGTGGTCATGCCGGGCCGCCTCCCTTGCCGGTGCTGCCGAACTGCTCGTCCAGGACGGACAGGCGGCGCCAGTATTCGTCCTCGTCGATCTCGCCGGAGGCGAAGCGGCGGCCGAGGACGGCGAGCGGGGAGTCGCCGGTGGGGCGGGGGTCGGCCATCGCGCGCCACGGTCCGCCGCGCCCGTTCCCGCGACCGCGCCAGGCGGTACGACGCAGGACGGTCACCGCGCCGACCACCACGGCCGCCCAGATCAGCGGGAAGAACAGGATCCACGGGCCGGGGCCGCCGCCGTTCCAGTTCGCCAGAGTCTGCATGTCGATTCATCTCCAAGATGTCCGGAGCCCTCGATGGGCTTCCTGTGATGTCCGGTGATGTATCGAGACTGGCTCCGGGGAGGGGTCCGGGTCGTCGTACGGCCAGCGGCTGTGTGCGTACCTCCCGGGGAGTACGCGGGTGCGTTGTGGCTGCTCCCCCTCCCGTCGATAACTCCTCGACTTCTGTACCTACTAGTATGTACAGTCCTTGCATGAGCACCCCGGAGCGATTGATCGAGTCCACTCGCGAGCTGTTGTGGGAGCGCGGCTACGTCGGTACCAGCCCCAAGGCGATCCTGGAGCGCGCGGGTGCCGGGCAGGGCAGCATGTACCACCACTTCAAGGGCAAGCCGGAGCTGGCGCTGGCGGCGATCCGGCGGACTGCCGAGGAGTTGTTGGCTACCGCCGTGGGAGTACTCGACGGTCCCGGCACGCCGTACCAGCGGATCGAGGCGTATCTGCGGCGCGAGCGGGATGTGCTGCGCGGGTGTCCGGTCGGGCGGCTGACGATGGATCCGGACGTGATCGCCAGCGCCGAGCTGCGGGAGCCGGTGGACACGACGCTCGACGCGATCCGTGAGCGGCTCGCCGGAATCGTCGAAGAGGGCAGGGAACAGGGGCAGTTCGGGCCGGAGTTGGACGGTGAGGAGATCGCCGCGACGATCCTCGCTACCGTGCAGGGCGGGTACGTCCTGGCCCGCGCGTCCGGGTCGCCGGCCGCCTTCGACGCCGGTGTCCGGGGACTGCTCTCTCTTCTCTCGCCCTCCTGAGGAGGCATGTGATGCACGCGATGAACTACGAACTCACCCTTCCCGCCGACTACGACATGGGCATCGTCCGGGGTCGGGTCGCCCGGGTCGGGCATCTGCTCGACGACTGGGACGGGCTCGGTTTCAAGGCGTATCTGGTGCGTGAGCGCGGGGTGCACGGTTCGCCGGTCAACCAGTACGCGCCGTTCTACCTGTGGAACACGGTCGAGGGCATGAACCGCTTCCTCTGGGGCGGTGCCTTCCAAGGGCTCGTCAACGACTTCGGGCGGCCGCAGGTGTTGCGGTGGACCGGCCTCGCGTACGAGGAGGGCGGCGCCGCGGGCTCACCGGTGGCCGTCGCCGTGCGGCAGCGTCAACGGATAGCGGGGAGTGGGGAGTTGGCAGCGGTGATGGAGGACGCGGTGGGTGAGACCCGGCGGCTGGCCGGGGAGGACGGTGCGGTCCTCGCGGCGGCGGCCGTCGACCCGTACAGCTGGGAACTCGTCCACTTCTCGCTCTGGGAGCACGACACGCCGAAGGCGGAGGGGGACGTGTTCCAGGTGCTGCGCCTTTCGGCGCCGGGGCGGGGCGGGTTACCGCGTGGGCGGCAGTGGTGAGTGCCCTCGTCCGTACGGTACTTGGGGATGTGGACCCGCGACTGTTGGGGATGTGCGACGCGCACGACCATCTCTTCCTCCGCAGCCCGCGCCTCCCCGGCCAGGAGTTGGGCGACGCCTCGGCCGCACGGGCCGAGTTCAACACCTTCCGTTCCGTCGGCGGGGGCAGCGTCGTCCAGTGGACGCCGTACGGGATGGGGCGGCGGGTCGCCGATCTGCCGCCGCTGTCCCGGGAAACGGGTGTGCACGTGGTCTGCGCGACCGGGTTGCACCAAGCGGCGCACTACAGCCCGGAGTTGCTGGAGAGTCTGCGCGGCAAGCTGGCCGAGGTCTTCGTCGCCGAACTGACCGAAAGCATCGGGCCGTCCGGTGTCCGCGCCGGGTTCATCAAGGTCGCGGGTGGCTTCCACGGACTCGACGCGCACGCCCGCTGGACGATGACCGCCGCGGCCGAGGCCCACGGCGCGACGGGCGCGCCGATCGCCGTGCACCTGGAGCTGGGCACGGGCGCCCTCGACGTACTCGACCTGCTGTGCGGCGAGTTGGGGGTCGAACCGCACCGGGTGATTCTCGGCCATCTGAACCGCTCCCCCGACCTGGTGGTCCAGCGACAGGCCGCCGACACGGGCGCCTACCTGGCGTTCGACGGCCCGTCCCGCGCTCACCACGCCACTGACTGGCGGATGCCGGACGCGGTCCGGGCGCTGGCCGAGGCCGGCTTCGGCGACCGCCTGCTGCTCGGCGGGGACACGGTGGTCGCCGACGCGCGCTCGGTGGACGGCGGCCCGGGGATGCCGTATCTGCTGCGGCGGGTGCGGCCACGGCTCGCGGTGGAGTTGGGGGAGGAACTGGTGTGGCGCGCCTTCACGGAGAACCCGGCGCGGGCGTTCGCGGTCGAGTGGCGCTGAGACAAGGCAGGGGGCGCTGGAAGGAAGGAACGGGGATCCGTGGCACGCCCCGCGTCAGCATGAGGAAGGCGCACGCGTTCTCGACGGCACCCCGCGATGTCGTCGAGCGGTATGCCCGCTCCCCGGAGCCGGTCGCCGAAGGCTGAGAAGGGCCCGCTATGTTCGACGCGGACATCGAACATGTGGAGCTCGTGTGCAGACGACGGTTGAGCCACCCGGAGCGGCGGCGGAAGCGGATGTCGCGGCGGCCGGGTGGCCCCGGTCCTGGCCGCTCATGCTGCTCGGGGCGGCTGTCGTCCCGGGGCTGCTCCTGTTCGTCGTCGGGCGGTGGCTGGACGCGCCGGCCGTGCAGGCCTGGCGGACCGTGTGTCTCGCCATCACCACGCAGGCGCTGCCCTTCCTGCTGCTCGGTACGGCTCTGTCGGGGGCGATCAACGCGTTCGTGCCGGCGCGGGTGTTCACGAAGGTGCTGCCGAAGCGGGCCGCGTTCGCCGTGCCGGTGGCCGGGATGGCGGGGGTCGTGCTGCCGGGCTGTGAGTGCGCGTCGGTGCCGGTCGCGAACAGTCTGATCGGGCGCGGTGTCACCCCGGCCGCCGCGTTCGCGTTCCTGCTCTCGGCGCCCGCGATCAACCCGGTCGTGCTGACCGCCACCGCGATCGCGTTTCCCGCCAGTCCGGTCATGGTGCTGGCCCGGCTGCTCGCCTCGCTCGCGACCGCCGTGGTGATGGGCTGGCTGTGGCTCTGGCTGGGGCGTGAGGAGTGGCTGCGCCCGGTTGCCCGCCGCACCGGGCACCGGCCGGGGCACAGCCGCTTCACGGAGTTCCGCACCGGCTTCCAGCACGACTTCCTGCACGCGGGCGGGTTCCTGGTCGTCGGGGCCATGGCGGCGGCGACCTTCAATGTCGCGGTCCCGCGCTCGGTGCTCGACACCTTCGCCGGCTCGCCGTGGCTGTCGGTGCTGTTCCTGGCCGCGCTCGCGATCATCCTCGCGGTCTGCTCCGAGGCCGACGCGTTCGTGGCGTCCTCCCTCACGGGCTTCTCCCCCACTGCCCGGCTCGCTTTCATGGTCGTGGGCCCCATGGTGGACCTGAAGCTGATCGCCCTCCAGGCGGGCACCTTCGGCCGGGCCTTCGCGGCTCGCTTCTCCGCCGCCACGACGGTCGTCGCGGTACTGTCCAGCGCGCTGATCGGAGCCGTACTGCTGTGAGACGCCCCCTCCAGGTGACCCTGCTCGTCCTCAGCGGCCTGGGCCTGCTGCACGCCTCGCTCTTCACCGACCTGTGCCTGCGCTACGTCAAGCCGAGCATGCGCCCGATGCTCGTCGTGTCCGGGTTCCTGCTGATCCTGCTCGGCATCGCGGAGGCATGGTCACGGTCACGGCAGAACCCGGTCGTGGACGAGGCCCACACAGGCCAAGACCACATGGGCGAGAGCCACATGGACCAGAACCACAGCGAACACCCCGAAGAGCACATGGGCCACAACCACTCCAAGGTGCCCCGCGTCGCCTGGCTGCTCTTCCTCCCCGCGCTCAGCCTCCTCTTCTACGCCCCACCCGCCCTCGGCGCCTACACCGCGTCCCGCGCCGACACGAAGGCCGTCCCCGTGCAGGACTCCTTCGATCCGCTGCCCGCGACCTCGCCGCTGCCGATGACCCTCACCGACTTCACGACCCGCGTGCAGCAGGACCGCGAGCGGGCCATCAAGGGCCGGACCGTCCAGATGACCGGGTTCGTCACGCCCGACAAGGGGTCCACCTACTGGGACCTGACCCGGATCATGATCTCGTGCTGCGCGGCGGACGCCCAGTCCATCAAGGTGCGGGTCTACGGCATCCCGGCCCTGTCCGCCAACACCTGGGTGACGATCACCGGAACGTGGCACGCGAGCGGAACCCTGGGGACGGGTTCCGCCGCGGCCGCGCTCGACGGCGTCACCGTCGAGAAGGTCGCCAAGCCGGTGAACGCCTACCAGGACGCCCTGCCGTTCCCGACCTCGCGCTGAACCGCGTCTAGGCCACGGAGATGTCCACGGACGGCCGCAGTTTCGCCGCCGCGGCCAGGGCCTCGTGCACGGGGTGGGTGTCGAAGGCATCCAACAGGGCTCCGTCCGCCGGGAGTTCGGACGCGGGGTAGGCGATCTGCTCGTAGGCCGCCTGGAAGCGGGGGCCCCAACGGCGGGCGCCCAGGCGGGCCGTACGGGAGCAGTTGTCGACCATGTATGCCACATCGCGGGCGTGCATGTAGGGCAGCAGGGAGTCGACCGCCTCGATGACCGACTCGTTGACGATCTCCGACCAGGGGTGACCGCGCTCGGCGAACTCGTCGACCTGGGCGGTCATCGTGGCCACGAACACCCCGGCGGTGAACGGCTCGACGGACAGGGCCCGTTGGACCCGGCGCGCCCGCACCTCCGCTCCCGCGGCCCACATCGGGGAACCACCGATCCCGCTCATCTCCCGTGCCCCGAGCCGCCGTTCGGCAAGAACCACGCTGCGCAGTTCGGTGCCGTCGGCGACCTCGTCGTAGATCTCGGCGACGATCTCGCGGGCGGGGCCGTAGGTCGCCGAATACGCACGGTCGAAGACCTCCCGTCCGGCCGGGTCCAACTCCTCGCGGACGGCGCGGAGTCCGGCCTGGGAGATGGTGCGGGCGATCGGGCCGGTGACGTTCTCGCAGGAGCGCTCGTACGCGATCACCGCGTCGTCGCCGCTCAGCCGGTGACGCGTGAAGAGGCTCTCGACGATGCCGTGGACGGCACCGAGCAGGATGGCGCGTTCGCCGACGATGTCGGAGCGGTACTCGCTCTCCAGGGTGGTGCGGAAGGTGTACGGCGAGCCCAGCGCGACCGACCAGCCGAGCGCCCGGTCGGTGGCCTTGCCGTCGGGGTCGGCGTGGACGGCGTAACTGCTGTTGATGCCCGCGCCGTTGATCTCCGCGCCCTGCTCGTAGAGCCTCCGCACGGAGTCGCCCATGCCCTTGGGGCAGACGGCGATCACGTCGTGTCCGGACGGGAACTCCCCACCGGTCTCCCGGAGATGACCGAGCAGGAAGCCGTGCGAGAGGCCGATGGTGGCCCCGGGCTTCAACGCCGCGAAGATCTCCTCGTGGTGGGCGGCGAGGGCCGCGTCCGCGATCAGCAGGATCACCAGGTCGCTGTCGGCGGTGACCGCGAGCCAGTCGCCGAGCGTGCCGTCCTCCTCGGTGAAGCCGTGCGCGCGGGCGTCGGCCGCGGACGCCGAGCCGGGGCGCAGGCCGACGCTCACCCGGATGTCCGTACCGGCGAGGGAGTCCCGCAGGTTCCGGGCCTGGGCGCGACCCTGCGGGCCCCAGCCGATGACACCGATGCGGCGGACGCCGGCGAAGGCCTGCGGGAGCAGCGGGAAAAGGTGCCGGCCGCCGCGCAGGATGGTCTCCGTGCCGCCGGGCACGTCCATCGTTTCGAGGGTGAAGACGGCGGAGGTGTACGTGGTCGAGGTCATGGTGGAGTTGTAGGCTCCGCGCGAGCGTTGCGGCAAGCGCAACCTTCGAAGCGGGCTGTTGCGCAAGGTGAAAGGGCAAGGTCACGGTATGCGGGACGACCATCGGGAGCTACGGCTTTTCCTGCATCTGGCGCAGACGCTGAACTTCGGGCGGACGAGTCTCGACTGCCATGTCAGTCCGGCGACGCTGACGCGGACCGTGCAGCGGCTGGAGGCCGACCTCGGACACCGGCTCTTCGACCGCGGGGCGCGCGGAGTCTCCCTGACCGCGGAGGGGCACCGCTTCCGTGAATACGCCGTCCAGTCACTGGAGTTGTGGCGTGCCTACCGCGAGGAGCATCCCGACCCGGCCGAACTCACGGGCATGCTGGCCCTGTTCGCCACGGTGACCGCCTGCCAGGCCCTGCTGCCCGACCTGTTGGCGCCCTTCCGCGCCGCGCATCCGCAAGTACGCCTCGATCTGCGCACCGGCGACGCGGCGGCCGCGCTGGCCCGCCTCGACGAGGGTGAGGTGGACGTCGCGGTCGCGGGCATCCCGGCGCGGCTGCCGGAGCCGCTGGTGAGCCGGACGGTCGCGGTGACCGAACTGGTCCTGGTCACCGCCCGCGACCGTCCCGACCCGGGGCTGGACGGCCCGTTCGTCCTCCCGCACCGGGGCCTGGTCCGCGAGGCGGCCGACCGCTGGTTCCGCACCCGGGGCACGACACCCGACGTGGCCTGCGAACCGGACGGCCACGAGGGGCTGTTGACCCTGGTCGCGCTCGGCTGCGGAACAGGCGTGGTTCCCCGGCTGGTCCTGGAGAACAGCGCCGTACGAGAACGGCTGACGGTGATCCTCGCGGAGCCCCCGCCGGAACCGTTCCCGATCGGCCTGTGCGTACGCCGGACGGACCTACGCCGCCCATTGGTGGCGGCTCTGTGGAGCCTCACGGCGCGCGCAGCGCCCTGAAGGGGCGCGGGGAACTGCGCGCCCAGCCACAACGGCGCCGCAGCAAACAGACGACGCACACCCCCCTACGCCCAGCGGAGCGCCTAGTCCAGGTCCACCGGCCCGTCGTTCTTCTTCTCGTCCTTCTTCGCCTGCAACTGGAGCAGGTTCTTGACCTCGTCGCCGGGACGACGCCCGTCGGGGTCCGACCCGCTGAGGTTCCCCCGGACCGAGTCCAGGATCGTCAACCCCTGCGAGACAAGGCCCGCGGCGATCTCGCCGAGACCATCCGCACCGTTGAGGACGTTGACATTGGCCCCCGCGAGACCCCCCGCCGCTTCCTTCACGATCTGCGGGAGCTGGTCGATCAGCATCCGGTCGAGCGCGACCCGGTCGTAGGAGGCCGCCGCCTCGGCCTGGATCTTCATCCGGTCCGCCTCGGCGATGGCGAGCAGCTTGATCCGCTGGGCCTCGGCCTCGGCCGGCTTGACGATCTCGGCGACCAGCTGCTGCTGACGCAACTCGGCCTGTCGCTGGGCCAGTTCGGTCTGCGCGGCGAGCACTTCCTGCTGAGCGTGGGCCTGCGCGAGCGGTCCGGCCTGCGCGGCCTGCGCCTGCGCGCGGTCCACCTCGGCCGAGTACTCCGCCTTGACCACCGCGGTCTGCCGGGCGTACTCGGCCTGGTTGCGGGCCGCGACCTGCTCCGCCTCGACCGAGGCCTGGGTGGCCTGGGCCTGGGCGATCTGGGCCTGCCGCTGGATGGCCGCCTTGTGCGGCGCGGACATGGCCTCGATGTAGCCGACCTCGCCGTCGTCGATCGACTGGATCTGTAGCGAGTCAACGATCAGGCCGATCTTCGCCATCTCGACCTTTGACGTGTCCAGCACCTCGGCGGCGAGCTTCTGCCGCTCCGTGACGATCTCCTCGACCGTCATCGAGCCGATGATGGACCGCAGGTGACCGGCGAAGATGCGGCCGGTCAGCACCGA